>Ga0126381_100001656_pt1 | contig 23830 bp, 17 predicted proteins | sample PanSoiMetPlot_28_FD_96465 | JGI IMG/M metagenome (GOLD analysis project Ga0126381, IMG submission 96465) | Tropical forest soil microbial communities from Panama - MetaG Plot_28 | ecosystem: Environmental > Terrestrial > Soil > Tropical forest > Bulk soil | place: Panama | collected 2016-02-17 | reverse complement strand
GCGGTCCAGCCGCCGTCGATGACCAGGACCTGGCCGGTCATGTAGCTGGAGGCGGCGGTGGCCAGGAACAGCAGCGGGCCGTCTATTTCTTCCAGCGCCGGGATGCGGGCGAGCAGGGTGTGCTCGCCGATGAACCGGGCATCGCCGGCGTCCTCTAGGTGCCCCGTCATCTCGGTCGGGAAGTAGCCGGGGGCAAGGGCGTTGACCCGCACACCGCGCTCGCCCCACTGAGCGGCCAGCTGCCGGGTGAGGTTGACCACGGCGCCTTTGGTGGCGTTATAGGCGGCCATCGGACCGCGGGAGGCGACGATGCCGTACATGGAGGCCACGTTGATCACGCTGGCGGCAGGGGCGGCAAGCAGCAGCGGCGCTGGTGATGTCGCCGGGCATCACGTCGATCCGCTCGCCACACTCGCGGGCCAGTTCGTCGAGGAGGTCCGTCCTGCGGGCGGTGGCCAGCACCTCCGCTCCCGCCTGGTGCAGCACGCGCGCGAACCGCGCGCCCAGACCCGCTGATGCGCCGGTGACCAATGCAACCCGGCCATCGAGGCGCCATCGGTCACCGTCGGTCAGGCTGGACGGCGACAGCCCCGTTCCGCTCATGGGACGTCTTACCACACATGGGTTGGCCAGCCAAAGGTCGTCGGCCAGGATGGACCCGTGACGATGAGCCTGTCGTTGACGACGGAGCAGCTTGACCGGGCGGCCGGAGTGCTGGCCGGGACCGCCTGCGGTGACGCGCTCGGTGCCGGGTATGAGTTCGGCCCGCCCCGCATCAACGGCGAAGAGGTGGCCATGGTCGGCGGCGGACCCTTCGGGTGGGAGCCCGGCGAATGGACCGACGACACCTCGATGGCCATCATCATCGCCGAAGTCGCGTCCGATGGCACCGATCTGCGCGCTCCCGCGGCGCTGGACGCCATCACCGCCAAGTTCGTCAACTGGATGCATCAGGCCAAGGACGTCGGCGCGCAGACCAGCCAGGTCCTTTCCGCGGTCCAGGCGGCCCCGGCAGCGTCGTCGGCGGCCGCGGTCGCGGTCGACTTGTTCCGCCGCACGGGTAGGACCGGCAACGGCTCGCTGATGCGCACCGCTCCGGTCGCGCTGCGCTATCTCCACGATGAGGCAGGGCTCGTCGAGGCCGCTCACGCGGTCAGCTCGCTGACCCATGGCGACCGTGAGGCCGCAGAAGCCTGCGCCCTGTGGTGCCTGGCGATCCGGTACGCGGTGCTGCACGGCAACTTCGACGGGCTGTACGCCGCCGTGGCTGACCTGCCGTCGGCCCGCGCGGACATGTGGGCGTCGCGACTGCGCCAGGCGGAGTCGGCGCAGCCGCATGAGATCGACCACAACGGATGGGTCGTCGCCGCCTTGATGGCCGCGTGGTCGGCGATCAGCGGGACAGTGGTGCCCGCAGATTCCTACCCTGATGGGCATCTGCGCAAGGCGCTGGACCGCGCGGTACGTTGCGGCGGCGACACCGACACCGTCGCCGCGATCGCCGGGGGACTGCTCGGCGCCCGCTGGGGCGCATCGGCCGTCCCCCGGGAGTGGCGCCGCCTGCTGCATGGCTGGCCTGGCCTCCGCGGCCGCGATCTGCTCAGGCTGGCGCTGCTGACCGCCTGCGGCGGCCAGTCAGACGACACGAACTGGCAGACGATCCTTGACCCAGATTCCTGGTAACGGGAAATACAACTCAGTTTCCACGCCTGCCGTCGCGAACGGTGGTGTCTCGGGCGGTCGGCTTTGCCTGCGGCGGACCGCAGCCCCGGACCGCCGCCGACGTCGGCCTGGTTTTCGATAACGCGAAGGATCCTCCAGGTTCTGACCTGGAGGATCCTTCGTGCTAATCCGATCGCGGTGCCTCCTGGGAATGGTGTTGCCGGGCGCCTCAGCGGGGGGTCACACCTCGTCGAAGCTCGGGTCGCGCTTCTCGAAGCGGGCTGTGACGGCCTCCACTTGGTTCGGGCTGCCGATCAGCGCGCGGATCTCCTCCTGCTCCGCGGCGAAACCAGACGCCAGATCGGTGCGCCCGGCGAGGTCGAGCAGCCGCTTCGCCGCGCGGACCGCGTGCGGACTGCGCGCGGCGATCTCCTTCGCCATGGTCAGGGCGGCGGCGATCGGGTCCGGGTCGGCGCGTGTCGCTAGCCCGATTCGCACGGCCTCCTCGCCGTTGACGATCCGTGCGGTGAAGGTCAGCTCTTTGGCGACGTCGCGGCCTACGAGCTCGGGCAGCAGCTGGGTGCCGGTCATGTCTGGGATGAGGCCCCACGCCACCTCGAACACCGACAGCCGGGCATCGGGCGTGACGATGCGGATGTCGGCCCCGAGCGCGATTTGCAGGCCGCCGCCAAGCGCGTTGCCGCGGATGGCCGCGATCACAGGCACCGGAACCTCGGCCCACACGTAGGCGGCGCGCTGGCCGGTCGCCTTCGCCGGCCCGTCCGACGGTGCGAGCTGGGCGATCGCGGACAGCCGCTCGCCCTCGCGCATCGCCTGGAACGAGCCGAAATCCAGTCCGGCGCAGAAGTCGGGTCCCTCACCGGACAGCACGACCGCGCGCAGTCCCGGCTGAGTCTTGAGGCGCTCGCCGGCCGCCACCAGCGCCTCGAACATCGCGGGGTCGAGCGCGTTGCGTTTCTCCGGCCGGTTCAACCGGACCTCGGCCACCCCGCCGGCGAGGGTGACGATCACCCGATTGGCGGTGTCAGTCGCCATGTCGCTCACCCGTCCCGTTATACAAGTTCACGCATCCCGCGTGCCACACGGCGCGGTGGGAGTAGAACATGACGTGGCGGGATGGTTGTCGGCACCATCGTCTAGGGTGTTACCCACCAGCAACTGGGATGTTTATTCGTTTCATTTGCAGGAGCAGCTGTGGTCGAGCGCGTCGTTTCAGGTGAGCAAGGCTTGCGGGGCAGTGACTCCACTGTCGCGGGACAGGTAGGACTGGTAGCCGGGACGGAAGACTCGACGCCCCTGGAGTTCGCCGTGGCGCTCGATGAGACCTCCTACTTGCAGCTAGATGACGTGGTAGTCACGCAGCGGCTGCTCCCTGGCATCGGGCCGGTGCTCACAAGCGGCATCGTCACCCAGGTCCGGGCCAGGCATGAGGGCGCGAGTTACGGGTCCGATGTCTTCCTCATCTCCGACGGCGTGCTGCCCGCCAGGACGCAGGAGATCGCCGAGGTCAGCACCACGCGGGTCGAGCCCGAGATCTACGTGCCACCGCGCCCCGGCGAGGTCGTGCGCCGGGCAACCGGGGAGGAACGAGCCCAGGCTCTTTACTTCGACCAGATGGATAATCAGGTACCCGTCGGCCGCGGCCGCGACGGTGCCCCGATCTACGTCAACATGGAGTTCCTCGACGGCACGCGCGGCGCGCACGTGTCCATCAGCGGCGTCTCCGGCGTTGCGACCAAGACCAGCTTCGCGCTGTTCCTGCTGCACTCCATTTTCCGCTCCGGTGCTCTCGGCCCGCGCGCCGTCAACGCCAAGGCGCTTGTGTTCAGCGTGAAAGGCGAGGACCTGCTCTTCCTCGACCAGCCGAACGTCCGGCTTGACGACGAACTGCGTGCCGCATACGCCGGACTCGGCCTGCCCGCCGAGCCGTTCGCGTCGGCTGGATTCTGGGCGCCGCCGATCCCGGACGACACGACCGGCCGGCCCAACGTGGCCGGGCGCACCAGCGGCGTCGAGGCCTTCTGGTGGACGCCCGCCGAATTCTGCGCCCGGCAGTTGCTGCCATACGTATTCGCGGACGCCGAAGACGACAGGCAGCAGTACACGATCGTGATCCACCAGGTCGTCACGCGGCTGCTGCGGGACGCCGAACCATACGGCGCCGACGGCGCGGTGCGGATTGGCGATGATGTCGTGCGCACGTACGAGGAACTCGTCGACGTGATCGTCGCGCGGCTGAGCGATGAGGACAGCCGCGCCGAATGGGCGGGGCCAGTCACCGGAACCGGCACGGTCAACGCGTTCGTCCGCCGGCTGCGTTCCTCGCTGCGACCGCTTGCCGCGATTATCCGGGCGGACCTGACCGGGACGCCGCGCCGCCGGATCTCGACAGCGGACCAGCAGGTCACGGTCGTCGACCTGCATAACTTGCACGAGCGCGCGCAGCGTTTCGTGGTCGGCGTCGTGCTGGCGGCCGAGACGGCGCGCAAGGAAGACGCCGGGCCCGGCGGGCTGCTGTTCACGATGATCGACGAGCTGAACAAGTACGCGCCCCGCGAGGGCAGTTCGCCGATCAAGGACGTGCTGCTCGACATAGCCGAACGCGGCCGGTCCCTGGGCATCATCCTCATCGGCGCGCAGCAGACCGCGAGCGAGGTCGAGCGGCGCATCGTGTCGAACTCGGCGATCCGGGTGGTCGGCCGCCTGGACGCGGCCGAGGCCGGACGCCCCGAGTACGGCTTCCTGCCCGCCTCGCAGCGGGTCCGCGCCACCATCGCCAAGCCGGGTGCGATGTTCGTCTCCCAGCCGCAGATCCCGGTGCCGCTCGCCGTCGAGTTCCCGTTCCCCGCCTGGGCGACCCGGCTGTCGGAATGTGCTTCGCCGCCCCGCGCCGCGGGCGCCCCGCCGCCGGACATGCTCACCCGGCTGCCCGCCGATGACGACATCCCGCCGTTCTAAGTTCTAAGGAGGCGCAGCGCCGTGAAGTTCCTGCACACTGCCGACTGGCACGTCGGCAAGACACTCAAGGGCCGCGACCGCCTGGAAGAGCAGAAGGCGGTCCTCGCCGAGATCGCGGCGATCGCCGAGGCCAATACGGTGGACGCCGTCCTGGTCGCGGGCGATGTGTATGACTCGTCGGCGCCGTCCGCGCCCGCTCAGCAGCTCGTGGTCCAGACTCTGCTGGCGATGCGGCGGGCCGGCGCCGAGGTCATCGTCATAGCGGGCAACCACGACCACGGGCCAACGTTCGAGGCTTACCGGCCCCTGATGGGCGAGGCGGGCATCACGCTGGCCGGGATGTACAAGACACCGGACAAGGGCGGGCTGGTCCGGTTCGCCGCCCGCTCTGACGGCGCGGAAGTGCAGGTGGCGGTGCTGCCGTTCCTGTCACAGCGGTACGCGGTCCGGGCGGCGGAGATCGCGGCGAACACCCCGTCGGAGAACGTGCGCGCCTACGACGAACTGGTCCGCCAGGTGATCGGCTCGCTTACCTCCGGGTTCAGCTCCGGCATGGTGAACGTCGTGATGTCACACGTCACCTGCGTCGGCGGCAGTTTCGGCGGCGGCGAGCGGCCCGCGCAGTCGATCTTCGAGTACAGCATCCCCGCGACGATCTTCCCGGTCTCGGCGCACTACGTGGCCCTGGGACACCTGCACCGGCGGCAGACGCTGCCGGCCCCGGCTCCGGTGCACTACAGCGGCTCGCCGCTCGCGGTCGACTTCGGCGAGCAGGACAACACCAGCGTGGTGTGCCTGGTCGAAGCCGCCCCCGGCATCCCGGCCCGGGTCACCGACATTCCGGTCAGCTCGGGACGGCGGCTGCGTACCGTGCGCGGGACGCTCGCCGAGCTCGAGTCGCGGACCGAGACGTTCGGCGAGGACTACCTGCGGGTGTGGTTGCGCGAGCCGGTCCGCGCCGGGCTGCGGGATGACACCCTCGCGATCTTGCCCAACGCCCTCGAGGTCCGCATCGACCAGGAGTTCACGACCGCGGACCGGACCCCGGGGCCCGAGACAGCCCGTGAGCCGAGGACCCCCGGGCAGCTGTTCGACGAGTACTGTGCGACGCGGAACGTAACCGACCGGCGGGTGGCGGCCCTTTTCGCGCGGCTGCACGATGAGGTCACCGCCGCCACCGGCGCGGATTGACCCGGGGGAGACACGATGCGCCCGATCGTCTTGGACATGAACGGCTTCGCGTCGTTCCGCGAGCCGACCCGCGTTGACTTCACCGACGCGGACTTTTTCGCCCTCGTCGGGCCTACCGGCGCTGGCAAGTCAACGGTGATCGACGCGATGACGTTCGCGCTGTACGGGTCGGTGCCCCGCTGGGGCCGCAAAGGCATGGTCTCGCTCGCGCTGGCGCCCACCGTCGTCCGGGCAACGGTCAAGCTCGTCTTCGAAGTCGGCCAGCAGCGCTACGTCGCCGCTCGTGAGCTTCGCCGGGTGGGCGGGCAGGTCAGCCAGCGCGCGGCGAGCCTGGAGCGGATCGTCGACGCAGAGGGCCTAGCCGAGCCAGGCGACAAGACGATCCCCATGGCCAAGGATCTCGCCGGCGTCAACGACGCCATCGAACGGCTGCTTGGCCTGTCCTACGACGACTTCATCCAGTGCGTGGTGCTCCCACAGGGCCAGTTCGCGGACTTCCTGCACGCCAAGCCAGCGGACCGGCAGGAGATCCTGCTCAGGCTGCTCGGGGCGGAACACTACAAGCAGATGATGATGAAGGCGAATCAGCGAGCCAGCCAGGCCGCGCAGCGCGCCGAGACCATAGCCGAGTCGCTGCTCAGCTACACCGACGCGACGGAAGAGTCGGAAGTGCGGTCCCGTGCCGCGCAGGCCGCGCTCGCCACGCTCGCCGACCGGGTGGGGCAGACCTTGCCGCGCATCGCCGAACGCCAGGCGGACCTGTCAGCCGCCGACGACCGGCTGCAAAAGCTCCGCGCTGAACATGGCGCCCTGTCGGTACTGCGCGTGCCCGAGGACGTGGCCGTGCTCGACGCGAACCTGGCGGCCAGCCGGGCCGACGTGGCCGAGCGCAAGAACGCCGAGCACGAGGCCGAAGCAGCGGACACCGCCGCCCGCGAGTCACTCGCCGCGGGCCCGCGGCGGGCAGCGCTTGAGCTGGCTCGCGAGCGACGCGGCGAGCGGAGCCGGCTGGGGGCGCAGATCCCGGACCTGGAAACCGAGGCTGCGCGGCTCGCGGCGCGAGCCGAGGCTACCTTCGCTGCCGTGGGGACAGGCTCGGCGGCGCTGGAGGATCTCCGCGCCCGGCGTGACGAAGCCGCACGGGACGCGACGGCCGCGAGCGAAGCGGTGACGCGGCTAGGGCGCGAGCACGGCGTCCTCGCCGCCGTTTGCGTTCCCGCGGGGGTCGCGGCTGTCGTCGAGCGTCAGCAGGCCGCGGCCGCTGCCGTAGCCGAAACCGCCAGCGCCCGCTCTGCTGCAGAGCAGGCTGACGCCGCCGCCCGCGAGGCTCGTGACGCGGCGGTGCCGGAAGTCCCGCTAGCCCAGGCGTCCCGCGACCTGCGCGAGTTCCGGGGCCTGCTGACCGACCTGGAGATCGCCAGGCACGCCGCGGATCAGGCGCGCGCCGCGCGTGCGTCGGCCGAGACCGTGCTGGCGGACGCGGCGGATGCGCTCATCAGGGAGCGCGACGCCCTGGAAGACGCGCGGCGCACGCACGTTATCGCCGGGCTGCGGCCGCACCTGGTGGCGGGGGAGGCCTGCCCACTGTGCGAGCAGCCGGTCACGACGCTGCCCGCGATCATGCCCGCGGCTGAGCTCGATGACGCTCGGAACCGTCTTAGCGAAGCGGAGCGGGCCGAGCACGCCGCCCGCGGCGCGATGAAGAAGACCGACCAGTCGATGGCCAGCGCCGAGGCCGCACTGAAGTCCGCGGTGGCACGCGAGACGAGCCTGGTCACCTCGCTCGCGGCAGCACTCGCCGGCCCTCTCGCTGGTGCGCCGCTCCCGGCGGCACGCGCGATGGCTCTTCTCCTCCGGGGGGACGACCCCCCGCGCCCCCCGATACGACCGGAGAGTGCCTCAGAACTGGTCGTTGACGCCAGCCTGGCCGACCGCGCGGTCGCGGAGGTCGGCGCGCTCACGCGGGAACGGGCGGACCTGCAGCTAGCCGCCGAAAAGGCCGCCAGAGAGGCGGACGCCGCACGCGCGCGTCACAGGGCCGCGCAGGCCGCCGCGCAGCAGACGGACGCCGATGTGTCCATCGCCAGGGACGCGCTGCGCGCCGCCCGCGATCCGCTCGTCCAACTCGGTGCCCCGCAAGTGGATGCCACCAACCTCGTCACCGGCTGGACAACGCTGGCCGGCTGGGCAGGAGAGCAGGCGCGGACGCGGGCGGCCGAGCTGGCGGCGGCTCGTGCGACGGCAGACGCGGCCGGAGGCCGGCAGCGCACCACCGCGGCCGAGTTCGATGACGCGGAGCAGGCGCTGGCCCGGATGCGCGCCGCGGCGAGCGCGGCGGTCAAGGACGACCAGCAGGCCAGGGCGAGACTGGACCAAGTCGCGCGACGCGTCGCGGAGCTCGACGAGCTGCTGCGGGACGCCCCAGACGACAGCCAGATCACTGCGCAACTAGCCCTGCTAGCGCGGCTTGAGGACGCGGCGGTCAAGGCAGCGAACGCCCTGCGAGCGGCACGCGCCGGGCGGGTCGAGGGCGAAACCGCCCTCGCCGCCCTCGTGCGCGCCGAAAGCACCGCACGCTCCGGCCTGTCGGCTGCCCGCGACCGCGTGGTGGCGCTGGGGGCGCCCGCCCTCGACGGCCTGGGCCTGCTCGACGCGTGGACCGAACTGGCCACCTGGGCCGCCGGCCAGGCGGCGTCGCGAGAACAGCAGGCCGAGGCGGCAGCCGCCGAGGTCGGCACCGCCCGGGCCGCCGTCGGGCAGCTGACCGCCCAGCTCAGCGCCGACCTGGGGCAGGCCGGGATCGATATGCCCCCTGACGCGGTGGAAGCTGGGGCCGCGTCAGCGGTGACCGCGGCGCTCGAGCGCGCCCGCGCGGCCACGATGCGCATCGCGGAACGGCGTGCCGAAGCGGCGGGCCTGCGCGACAGGCAGCGCGCGGCGCACGATGAGCAGCAGGTCGCCAAGCTGCTCGGCGACCTGCTGCGTGCCGATGCCTTCCAGCGCTGGCTGGTCAACGCGGCGGTGGACGACCTGGTAGCGGAGGCCTCCGCGACGCTGTCGGCGTTGTCAAGCGGCCAGTTCGACATGGTCTACGACGACGGTGACTTCTACGTCATCGACCACGCGGACGCGGAGGCGCGCCGTTCGGTGCGCACCTTGTCCGGCGGCGAGACCTTCCAGGCATCCCTCGCGCTCGCCCTGGCGCTGTCCTCGCAAATCTCGGCGCTGGCGGCAGCCGGCGCCACGCGCCTGGACTCCATCTTCCTCGACGAGGGATTCGGCACCCTGGACCCCGAGACCTTGGAGGTCGTCGCCACCACGCTGGAGACCCTCGCTCAAGGGCAGCGCATGGTTGGCGTCGTCACCCATGTGTCCGCGCTCGCCGAGCGGGTTCCGATCCGGTTCCGGGTGGCGCGGAACGCCCTGACCTCAACCATCGCCCGCGAGGGCTTGGGGGCTACGGCGGAAGAAGAGGCCATGGCATGACGAGCGACGTCGCGTTCACCACACCCCTCGATACTGGCCCCCGCATGCGCTACACCGTCGACGGCTGGGACCCGGCTTACGGTGCGAGCCAGGAGCTTGAGGAGTACCTGCAGGAGTCCACCGCCGAAGTCGCCGTCGACGTCGAGCTGCCCGCGCGCGACTGGCACGCGATCGGCGCGCGGGCCGACAGTCGATCCCCTGGGGCGATGCTGTTCGTGGACGGCGTGCGCCGCATAGAGGCCCGCGTCTGGATCGCCTCGCCCGAGGACGAGGAAGGCGCCGCCAGCCCGGCCACCGCGGCGACCGTCGCGCTCTGCGCCTCGTACGCGGCCGGGGTGGTGTGCTGCTCCGGCCGGCAGGCCCACCTCGTCACGACGGAACTGCGGCGGGGGCTGTTTTCGATCGCCCCGCACGCGAGCGACATCAGCACCTGGGCAGGCATGTACCGGGCGCACCGCGTCCCCGGCAGCGCAGCCGGCGTGCCGCTGTTCGCCCGTCTGTCCGAGGCGCTGCAGCGCCGCCTGGAGGAAGTCGAGGTAGCGGCGGCGGCCACGGCCCGTTCCGTCATCCATGATCACGGCACCCCCGTCGACGATGACCTGCTCATCGTCGACGGACCGCTGCGGGGACGCCAGCATCTTCCGCGGGCCCTTGGATACATCAAGTCGCACCGCAGCACCTACCTCCCCGCCGGACTTAACGCCCTCGTCGCCACGCTGACGGCTGGCCAGCGCACCCCGGTCTTCCACATGGGCACCAGCTGGGACAGGTATAGCTGGTACCTGCGGCTGCCCGGTCCGCCCGGATCGCCATGGGCGGGCATAGTGCGCGTCGAATGCTCCGCGGACCTGCCAGTAACGGAGGCGACCAAGCTGGCGAACCAAAGCCAGACGGCCCTACGCCGGTTCGCCTCCGCCGCGTACAAGGACCCCCGCGCCCCGCAGAACCTGTACCCGATCGGCGGTCTTGAGCGCGAGCTCAGACACCGCCTCGGCGACCCGCGGCTGCTCTACCGGGCACTTCGGGAAGCCGCGGTCGGCTAGCTGAGCGCCGAATTGACCCCGCTGGAGGACGTGCTGTCCGTAAGCGCAAGAAGATCCAGACATTTATCCCGAACGAAGCGTGCTCCGCCCAACCAGGCCGCGGCCCTGTGGAGCAGGGGCCCGCGGTCTTGCGGAATCTTCCGACGCCCGGACTCCGCAGGATGATCAATCGGCCGAGCCTGAGCATCGGAAGCCCACGCTGGCCACCACTGCGATCTCATTGCGCGCGATTCGCCTTCGTCCGGACGCGGTCGCGCCATACAGTTCCCGGCGCAGGCGGACCCGCGCGCCGCCTCGCCGCCGTCCCGCGATCGACAGTACTCCCAAGGTGCCGGTGGCTCCGTCGAGTTGGCCCTTCCATCGGCGTCGGCCCTTCACCGGAAGGCTCCGGACGAAGTTGTCCTCAAGATCCAGCACTTGTATATCGGTGGCCAGCTTCGGGAATGCGACGAACAGAATGGTGAGGGTCAAGGCCGCGAGTATCGCTACGACCACGGCTATCAATAGCCACATCATCAGGGCAATGCCTTTGGAGTAGGAGATGGAGTATCCGATCCCGCTGGAATCGACCTCGCCAAGCCGGAATGAGCTAGTCAGATCGTGCCTTATCAGCGTCAGCCAGGGCGACGTTACAATGCCGCCAACTGTGAGGACACCGGAGATCTCACCCGAGGTTCCGAAAAGGCCGCCCCCGCCTTTACCGGGCACCTGCCAGGACAATCGGCCTGGCAGGACTTTCGCCTGGTCTGGACCGAGGCTAATAACCTGGGGGAGCCCGGAGAGGCTGAAGACGGTGCCGCCTGTGCCGCGCACGGTCACGCCAGTAATCTCCACCGGGAGGTCTGGCACCTGGGAGTTCAGCCGGATGGTCACGGGCATCGCGGATCCACGCAGTTGAACGTGGCCGTTGCTGGCACCGCTGGACGTGATCGAGGCGCGAACGCCCTGGTCGTCGTCACTGGTGAGCAGTTGCCGGGTGGCCTTCGTACGTCGCTCGTCAGCCTTCGCCTGGCCTAGGAGCGAACTGATGCTCGCGGCAGTCGTCCCGTTGACCACCAGGACGCTAGGCCCGAACACGTCCGCAAGCACCTCTTGCACGCCCGCGCATGTGGCCGGATCGGTGGTGGGCTGACCGCTGCAGGCCTTAGCTCCGCCGCTTGTGCTTGTGCTTTGCGGCCTAGTCAGGCCGTACCCGGTCACTGACATCCGCGGCGCCAGGGCGGCTGCTGACTTCCGGATTGCGGCCCAGCCTGGGCTAGCCAGGGCCTGATACTCCCGATCAGATGGCGGGGCGTCGATGATGCCATCAGACATCAGGAACAAGCCTCCGACGTCGACTCCGTTATCGGCGGCAGCCGACAGCGTGGCAAGAGCCTGAGCGAGGGCCGGGCCGAAGTCGGTGTAGGCACCTGACGCGACTCGAGGCAGGGAATTAGCTGTGGAATATGGGCCGCTCACAGCGGAGCTGAATGTGAAATAGGTGACAGTGTCTTTAGGAGACAGCGATTTCTCGAAGTTTGCCAGATATTGCCGAACCTGGTTATACATGCCGTCGGTCGTCATTGACCCAGATGTGTCGACGAGCACCACGTAGGCGGCAGGAGCATCAGCGAAATGAACGGACTGATAGAACTGATCCAGTGTCGATGGTGGCCCTGGGCTCACCGCTAGCGCCGCTCGGCCTCCGATCAGTGCGCCGCCTATAGACGCGGCGAGCATGGCGGCCAGCAGCCATATCTGCGACTTTCCATGTCGCTTGGTCATATCGGTCCCTAAGGTTATGGCCAGCCGGGCAGGTGCCGGCCGGGTCGCAGTCACCGGTCTTGGTGGGTGTGGAGAGAGAGCAAGCGCATGATTGTCGCGTTGGAGCGGTCCTTGGCGGTGATCTCGTCGCGAATCGCTTTCATGCGCATCTCCATTACCCGGGATTCCGCCTCTAGCTTCTGGATCTCCGCTCGCCGTTCGGCTATGTCTGCGTGGATGCGAATGCGATCCGCGACGTAGGTTTGTATTTGTGTTTCGAGGCGGTCTCTCGTGAGGGATATCGACTTTGAGTAGTAGTCGGCTAGCCGCTTCGCGGATTCCGAGCCCCAGATGCCGCTCATGATCTGCGTGATCGCGTCGTCTGCCCTGCTCTTGGCGTCGTCGACAGGCAGCCCGCGCCGTGCCAATTCTTGCTTCCAGCGGTCGACAAATTCGGCTGCCGAGGTAGGCTTCCGACAACCAGGCCAGGGCCGCATCTCGCGCAGCACGGTCCCGACCGCTGACGGCCTCTGCTGGTGCATGAAGCCTTCGCTCGCGGCTGCCTGAGCGAGCAGGTCGAGTGCTTCTGGTGTGTCAGCTTCTGTCTCTTTGAGAGAGCGGACCGCTAGCCGGAGATTTCGCGCCGCCTCTACCTCCGTTGTCGGGCTTGGGGAGCGCACTCGGGCTCTGACGATCCTTTGCCCCATCCCTCGAAGCCATTCGGCGGCACCTGGTCGCTTGCCTCCGTCATCGAGGAGATGCGACATCAGCCACTCCTGGTCGTCCGCGTCTTCGCTAGCGGCGAGGGCGTCAAGCAGCGTCCTCGCGGCCCGTGCTGTGGCCGGGGCCTCACCGGCCAGCAGGCTTTCGCTGAGCAGGTGCCGCAGCCGACGCTGGCTTTCTGGTGAAAGCCCCGGTGACCTGCACCCGCTGAGGCACGCACCGACGTATTGACTTACCGTCGCCTCGGCCTCGCCCGACTCAGGCACGTCACCCAATCCGAGTCCGATGGAGATTCGCGCCAGATCGGCATGCGCCCTCGTCTGCGGAGGCATTTTCGCCCCAAAGCGCCTGGTCAGCGCCCAGCCCAATTCCTGGCTGCGCAAGACGCCTACCGTCGCGGCGGCCTTCTCGGGTTCTGCCAGCAGCACCCATGTGTACTCGACCGGATCCGAGATATTCAGCGCGTGAGACAAGGCCCACGCGACGGCAATCGCGTCGGGACCGAGCCGGGACCACGCGCTATTGCCACTCTCCTCGTCCGAGGCGGCCGGGGCGTGTCGGCCACCTTCGCGGCGTATATTCAAGCCCTCTCGCGACCAGGGCGCGATGGCCTTCGCCCAGAGCGGGGCGCGCTGGCCAGCATCCGCCGCGGTCGCGAGGGCGGAGATGCTCGCTGCGACAGCTTTGGGCCGCTCTCGCGCGATAACCGCCAGCACCCTGAGGCCAAGGTCATCGGCCTCGATGAGCACTGGGCAAACTTCGGCGAACGTGCCTGCCGACTCTGCCGTGTCAGCGAGCAATTCGGTAAACGTCGTCATGGCATTCGCGGATGCGGTCAGTGCCCCGATCTTTCGGAAAGTGACACGTAGGAAGCCGGCGAGGTCGCCCCCGCGATCGGCGGCTTTCATCAGCAACCGAGCGGGCGCCAGCTGACCGTCTGATAGAAAGTTCGCGGTGGCTGACCCTGCCCTCTCGGCGACCTCAGCTGACCACAGGGTGGTCAGCAGGTCGGCTGCCTCTGTGACCCCGGCACCGGTCGCGGCGATAGCGAATGCTGGAATCCGATCGATCTTGGCAAGCGCGAGATGCCTGGCGTTCTCACTACGGACGATCCCCAGGAGACTGCTTATCCGTGCCCGGTCAGGCGGCAGGGTGAAGTCAAATGTCCATAGGTCATGGAAGACCGACAGGTCATCTGTCGCTCTGGTTGAAGTGCCACGCCTGTGAGAGCGAGTCTCTCCGGGGTCAAGGGCCGCCAGGAAACGGATCACGGGTTCAACGCGCGCCGGGTCCGCGCAGAGCTGCTCGAGCAAGGACGCGTATCGCCCCGGATCCGCGGTGCCCGCTTCCCAGGATACGGACGTATAGCCTCGTTCGGCCTCGCCTCCGAAGGCTAGGCGATAGTCCTTCCTGGGCTTATCTGTCCAAGTGGTCGTCGATACATCCGCACGGAACCACGCCGGCAACAGCGTCAGTACGACATCGAGCAGATCCAAGCGTTTCCTCAGATCCGCAGGTCCGCTGGTGACTATAACCGGCTTCTCAAGCACGGCGCTGGCTAGCCGCAGGATTCGTGTGCTGGCCTGGGCATTATCGCGCAGAAGCTCGACGATCGGGCTATCGCCGACCGTCACGTCCAGTTTCAGGGTCCGGACATCGCCATGCCCAGGCAACTCGGCCGAGATAGCGGCTTCATAGAGGGCCGCCAACCTGACGTTGTGCTGGCTGACCCAATCGGCTGGGAACTCATAAAACTGCGCCGCGGCCATATCGCGGCGGTCGCTGCTAGCCGCGGGGCTGATCTGGAAGATCGTCATACCGAGATACCGCTTGCCGTCCTCCTGCCAGCGCCGAAAACTCGCCTGCTGACCGACAGCAGTCTTGCCGAACCGCATCCCGTAAACCTCAGAGGTAACTCCCATCTGGGCGTCGCGGCGACATTTTGGACACTTCTGGACGCCGTGTGAGCATCGGAGAACATTGTGATCCCCGGTTTCGCCGGGTAGCTTCCCATACAGTGCCCAGCGGACCTCCAGCGAACCGACCTGCACGTTCATACCCAGGTTCCCGCCTATTCCGAGTAACTTTGGTAACGGCGTGCCACCCGTGCGCGGTCGCGGCGGGTCTGGCGGACTAGGTACAGGAGAGGCTCGATTACATTGACGGGTCTGGCCTGTTCGCGCACCCCCTGATGCCCCGCGGCGGTATCCATCACATTCGGACAACGTCGGAGTTTCGGCCACGGCAGGCCGCCTCCGCCGCCGTGCTCGCCGCTGAAGCCCAGTGCGGATGTGATGTAATATCGCACCGACTTCGGCCGGAAATTATTCCGGATCGCCTGCAACAGATGCAGAGCGTTACTGTCATCCGAATCCTCGCACAACAACTCAAAGAACTGTTGCGAGTGCTTACCCGTCGGAACTCGCAGCTGCCCCGCTGAATCACTGAAAACTAGTCCGGCTGATACCGCTTTGTCGAATACCTTTTGGTCGTCGAACTTCGTTACGCATACGGCGAGACGCTGCGGAAGATAGCGGTCCACTCTTCCCCCGACGATACTGTTGGCGTTGAGACGGCCTAGAGTATGCAAGAACAGCGTCTCGAACCTCTCGTCCCGATCGGCCGCGATTGGGTCGAAGAGATATATGATGCCATCGGCGCTAATGAGTTTCCTGATGGATTCGTTGACTTCTTCACCCTCAGAGTCATTGTCGTAGTCGATACCTGGCGGGTCGCGAAGATCGAGCTCAAATTGCACCGGACGGTGCACCCAGGAAAGCGCATGAAGGCGAGGTCGTATCGTCTCAGGGTCTTGCAGCTTTCCGCTGAAGGTCCAGCGCAGGTCCCGGGCATTGACTGTGCTGGCTGGGAGGTCGCTTTTCTTCCCCAGGGCGCCGAAGGCCTCCATCATGTGGCTGCTAGCGTCGACATTCATCGGCATCGAGCGCAATCCAGCGCCATCGCCCCTAGCGCCAAGGGCGTTCACGGCGATTTGCAGTGCCCCCGCGAAGAGGGTTTTCCCGCTGTGTACCCCTCCCCAGAGGCCAATGCGCACGGCGCCTGAGCGCGTCAGCAGAGGGGTCTCTTCATGACTGGCCGCGGTCGTGTGCTGCATCGGGGTGTCGACGATATCGTCGGCGCCGAGCGAGAGTCCGCCACTGCCAGCGTCAGGAACATCATGATCCGCCATCGTTTATCCTGGTTCGTCTGCTAGATCGTCCGGGCTCAGCGGTTTACTGTCCCGCAGTCACAGAGTGTCGGTCGGCCGAGAATGACCGGACCCAGTGGAAAGATGTCGAAGAGGCGGCCCGCGAGGCTCACCTTCTTAAGAGCAGGCAAATTCTCGTAGCTGATGACTACCTGGTTGGTCGCCTTGCCGCACGTCTTGCACGGTGTCAGTATCTCGCTACCTTGATTAATATTGAATAGATATTTTACTAGATATTCAGGGATCATCGATAGATCGGGCATATAGACTGACCTTCTTAAGTGCATCCGCTGGTTAGCCTGGTTACCGAGGTACCGAGCCGTCCTCTTGAATTGTGCCTCTCATAATCCCCCTGATGCGCTTCGGGAAGAGCATGATATGGAGCAGCATGCCGACTGCCGCGCTCAGCGCGAACAAAATTGTAAAGTCGCGCAACGGTGATGGGAAGAAGTAGCTGTAGACAGCGACCGAGCTACTCATGATGAGGATGAGGATGAACAGTCCGAAAAGCCCTGAGTTCAGTCCGAGCATTTCCAGGAGGCGAAGGATTCCGAAGCCTAGTAGAAGGCCGAGCGCAGTTGGGAGCCAGTGAAAGCCGGGCAGTGTCGTCACCGTAACTGTTGGCGCCTGGAAGCTCTTCGAAGAACTCACCACGTAGATGACGAAGCATACGAGACCGGCGCACAGGCCAGCTACCGCTGGAATGCGAAAGCGTGGCGGGACTTTGAGCGCTAGCACTATTCCGGCGACCAGCATGGCCAACATGACGCCTGGCGCCAAAAAGTAGACCACAATGTGGTAAATGAGGGAACGCATTTTAATCACCCCTGTTGTATCGTTATTAGCTGAGTGTTATTCTTGAGCGGCCCGGCCGCGAACTGCTCGGCATCCATCAGTAGGAGAAGGGTGCGTCGTCGCTGTTCAGCCAGTCCGTGGTCAAGATCGACCGCAATGCGTCCAAGAGCCACTAGATCCCCGTTGGCTCGCCACGTCCACTCGGAATCCCATTAACACATCCGCGGTTAAACAAAATTCAATCTTTCTGCTCGACAATCATCCTAATGACCGCCGATGTCTTCGCCATGCCGATTGTAGACGATTACCCGGAAGAATAGCACCGACCGGCGAGAGCCACCTCATTGTCTCTTCCTATTTGAGTACGCGGATTGGCTCCGGCGTCAATTCCGCATCACCTGTAACATGCGTTCCATACGCCGACCGGGCTGCGGTTGGGCGGCGACGCATTGAGGCGTCAGTTTAGCCAGTTAGAAAGACCTGGATACGATTGTCGGTAATCCTCGGACAAGCTCGGACAAGGCTGAGTGCCGTCGCCGTATCTCTGGCGGCACACCTTTGTCCCGCAGAACCTGTAACCCCCGCGGCGGGTCTGGAACGCGAGCTTAGACACCGCCTCGGCGACCCGCGGCTGCTCTACCGGGCACTACGAGAAGGCCGCGGTCGGCTAGCCGTAAGCTGGACCAACGGCGAACGGAGGTCAGGATGGCCCGGATAGTGATCGTTACCGGGGCCGCCTCTGGCATCGGGCAGGCCCTAGCCGGCGCGCTAGTCGCCAGGGGCGACACGGTAGTGGTGGCCGACATCGATGGTGACGGCGCCGAACGAGTCGCCGGCGAGCTGACCCGGCGCGGGCCCGGTGCGGCCACGCCCGCGGTGGTCGACGTTCGCGACGCCGGAGCCGTCCAGGCCCTAGTCGATCAGGCCCGCGACAGCTATGGCCGGCTGGACGTCATGGTGAACAACGCCGGCATCGGCATTGGCGGCGATGTCCAGGAGCTGCTGCTGGCGCACTGGGATCGCGTCATCGACGTCAACCTGCGCGGTGTTGTGCATGGGGTGCACGCGGCCTACCCGGTCATGGTCGAACAGCGGTCCGGACACATCGTGAACACCGCCTCAATGGCCGGCCTGCTGCCGTCACCGGGACTGACGCCATACGCGACGACCAAGCATGCCGTGGTGGGGTTGAGCCTGTCGCTGCGCGCCGAGGCCGCCGGGTACGGGGTCCGGGTGACGGCGGTTTGTCCTGGCGTGGTCGACACCCCGATCCTGGACAAGGGCGGCCCGGATGACTTGCCCAAGCCCGCGCTGAGCGGCAACACAAGGGAGTTCTTCCGGCATGTCCAGCCCCGCTTTTACGCCGCGGACCGGATGGCCAGCGACATCGTGCGCGGGATCGACCGCAACGCCGCGCTGGTCATCGCGCCATCATCCGCGCGGATGGCGTGGTATCTGTGGCGGTACGCGCCGTTCGCGGTCAACCGGATGACCGCCCGCTCGGTCGCGTGGTTCCGCGCGGCATTCCCCACCCAGCCGGCCGTCCCGGCAGCCACGCGAGTGCCCGCCGGCGGAAGCGACGATGCCGAACATGACTGATCGCCTCATGCTGGTTTCGCTGCGTGGCTCAGGTCGCGCAGGGCAGTGGCGAGTGCCACGGTGTCGGGATGGCCAGGGCCTAGCACCCCGTCCCTGAGGTCCAGGAGGGCGCGGATCTCGGCGGCGGCTTCGTCTAGCCGCCCCAGGTCGCGCAGGACAAGCGCGAGGTGGCCCCGGTGCATCAGAGCGAACGGATGATCCGGACCTAGCACCTGGGTGATCGCGACCACGATTCCACGGATCTCGGGCTCGGCTTCCTCCAATCGCCCCATGGCACCCAGAATGCGGGCGAAGTGGCCCCGGGCGTGCAGGGTGAATGGATGGTCGGCGCCCAGCACCTGGGTCGTCATGTCCACTGCGGAGCGGATTTCAGCCTCGGCTTCGGTAAGCCGCCCGCAATCCCGCAGGACTGTCGCGAGCATCCCATGGCTGACCAGGGTGTCGGGGTGGCGGGGGCCTAGGACCCGGGTTCTACTGTCGATGACGGCGCGGATTTCGGCCTCGGCGTCGGCCAGCTGTCCCAGGTCGCGCAGGATGATCGCGAAGTTGGCGTGGCTGGTCAGGGTGTCGGGGTGATCCTGGCCCAACACCCGGGTCATCGCGCCCAGGACACTGCGGATCTCAGCTTCGGCGTCGGCTAGCCGCCCCCGGGCGTGCAGGAGCAGCGCGAAGGTGTCGCGGCTGGTCAAGGTGTGGGGGTGATCCTGGCCCAGCACCTGGGTCATGGTGGTCAGGACGGCTCCCATTTCAGCCTCGGCGTCGGCAAGCCGTCCCATGTCGCGCAGGACGCGGGCGATGCTGGTGCGCGAGGCCAGCGTGTCGGGGTGGCTGGGGCCGATGGCCGGGCTAGCCGCCCGGGCCTGGTATGCCTGCCGGTAGGCGCGCTCGGCGGTCTCGAACCGGCACTGGACATGAGCGGTCTGCGCGATCGAGTCCGCAGCCTGCGGGCTTGCGTGGCGCAGAGCCGCGTTTACGATCTGGTCGGGGACCCGTCCCGAGGGCCCCGCACGCCGCTGCACAGCGTCGACAAGGTAGTCGAACACCTCGATCAGGCCAGGTCCGGCGGGGCTCAGAAGCGCGGTCGTCGCGGTGCGCGGACTGGTCGCCCAGACCCACGCGTCGGTGGCGGGTTCGCGGGGAATGCGGGCGTGCTCGGCATCATCCAGGTAATGGTCGTGGACCTCGTCGAGCAGTGCCCGGGGCAGCGGGGACAGGTACCCGGCGCGGCGGATGTCGACCGCCGCGGCCACCAGGGCGGCGCCGCGCGCGTGCGGGCCCTGGCAGGAGGCGCGGGCGTCCTCCCACTCGCGCAGCAGTTCAGGGCCTGCCGCCAGGTATTCGGCGACGCCGTAGGGGCCGGCGCGGGCCAGGGCGTCGGCGATGCGGGGGTCCCAGTCCCGGGCACGGGCGCGCTCCAGCTCGGCGGGGGTGAACATGCGGTCCAGCCGGATGCTGCGGGCTTGCCCGAGCACCAGGCGGATATCGCGGGTGGCCTGGGCTTCACCTCCTAGGGGGCCCGCGGTGATGCGTGCCTGCTCGGCGGCGCGGATCGTGGCGACCACCACCCGGTGATGCCCCGCACCCTCTAGCAGCCGCCCGAGTTGCTCAGGTGTGAGACCGCCGGCCCCCAGAAAGCGTTCCAGGTCATCGAGCCACAGGACGCAGCGGCGCTCGGCCGCGGCCCGGTCCACCGCCACTCCGAGAGCTTCCCGGCTGGCTGGACAGATCAGCACATGCCCAGGCAGCGTGCAGACGACCGCCTCGAACGCCGCCCGGCTCTTGCCCGCCGCGGAATCACCTACCAGCAGCACGAAGCCCCCTGCGGCGAGCAGCTCCCGCACCTGCTCGTCCACATCACGCGGAACATACGCCGGCGCCCCCGCCCCACCGCCCGCGCCATCCGAGACCACGGCCGCGGCCGGATGCACGCCAAGCACCACCGGGTTGGTGATCTCGCGGACAGCGGGCAGGCGGCCACCCGCGAGCACCAGGCACCGGTCCGGGAGGCGGAACTCCAACTCGTCGCGATGCTGCATCATCCTGATGTACCGCGTCTGCCAGGCCGCGGCGAACACCACAACCACCGCTGCCGCGCCTTCCGACCCGCCAAGCAGCCACGGATTGGCAAGCTTCGCCGTGACCAGGATGGCCGGAGTTCCGGCCAGTAATGCCAGCCCGGCCGCGAACAGCGGGGGCCGCGCCGACAGCCACGATGTCCTGAAGATCCCGATCTCCCTCCCTTTACGCGAAATGACACTAGCGCCGCCAGCCGGGCACCCGGATAGGGATAGAAGTTGTTCGTTGGCGTATGGTTCGCTGGCGCTATGTCAACGGCCGCTTCCTTCCGCTCCCGACTCGTCGCCTGTGAGCCTTTGTACGGCGCCTGGTCGGTGATCCCGTCGCCGCTGAGCGTGCGGCTGCTGGCCGCCGCGGGCTTGGACTACGTGGTGATCGACCTGCAGCACGGCGGCGCCGTTGAAGCTGACCTGCCGGCGATGACCAGCGCGATCCGGCTAGCGGGCGCGACGCCCGTCGCGCGTGTCCGGCACGCGCACACCGCAGATATCGGGCGGGCTCTCGACTTGGGCTGCGAAGGCGTCATCGTCCCGAACGTCGACTCGGCTGTCCAGGCTCGCCACGTGGCCAGCGCGGTGCGCTATCCGCCCGCCGGGCACCGGTCCGTGGGCGGGGTGCTGGCCGCGGCGGAGCCGTTCTGCCTCGTGATGGCCGAGTCGGCCGCCGCTGTCGCCGACCTGGACGCCACACTGGCCGTTGACGGCGTCGACGGCCTCTACGTTGGCCCTGGGGACCTGTCGCTGTCCCTGGGTTGTCAGTCTGACCCGGATGACCCGGTGCTGTACCCGGTCTTGCAACGCGTCTGGGCCGCCTGCGCCGCAGCTGGCAAGCCTGTCGGGGTGCATGCCACCGACGGCATGACCGCCCGCCGGTACCGCGATGCGGGCTGCACCCTCATCACGACCGCCACCGACTCGGTCGCGATCACCCGCGACACCGCCGCCCAGCTCAGTCGCGCCCGCGCCTGAGCGGCCATCGGGATCCCGGCCCGGGTGGCCGCGCGACGCAGGGTAAGGTTCGGGCATGGCAGCCTCGTCATTGATGGTCCCGCTCGGCACGCAGGCGCCCGACTTCACCCTCCCCGACACCACCGGCACTATGACGGGTCTCGACGACTTCGGCGCCGCGCCCGCATTGCTGGTCGCCTCGTTGTGCAACCACTGCCCCTACGTCAGGCACATCGAGACCGCGCTGGGCACGCTGCTGTCGCACTACCCTGACCTGGCCGTCGTGGGCATCTGCACCAACGACGCGGATGGCTACCCCGACGACCGGCCAGCCGAGCTTGCCGGGCAGGCCCGCCGCGCCGGCTGGAAGTTCCCGTACCTGGTGGACGCCGACCAGCAGGTCGGCCGCGCCTACCACGTCGCCTGCACGCCGGACTTCTTCCTCTATGACAGCGCGCGCCGGCTGGCCTACCGCGGCGCGTTCGACCAGTCCACCCCCGGTAACGGCAAGCCCGTCACCGGCGAGTTGCTCCGCGAGGCCATCGAGCTGACCCTGGCCGGCCAACCGGTGCCCGAGCCGCACCGGCCCAGTATGGGCTGCTCAATCAAATGGCGGCATCCTGATTAACCGGGGCAGCCGCTCTGTCCCCGCGCAAGGATGTGGGATCGAAATGGTGGCTATGGCAACCATTTCGATCCCACGTCTTCGGAAATGCGGCGCAGGACGGGCATGACGCGGGGCAGGTGCGCTTGGCGGGCTGAGGTCAGCTGCGGTGCTATGCCATGCTGCCGCGTGGGGCGACCGTCTCGGGGTGCCAGGTCGGCGATCCGTTCAGCGCCCAGAAGAACCGTAGGCTGTTGCCGGCGCCCACGTCCGCGATGTTGACTCCGTTGCCGTCGTTGGTCATCGAGGGTGCCGAGTAGGTCGTGTTCGCCCCGGCGATCGTTTCCGGGTGCCAGGTCGGCGACCCGTTCTCCGCCCAGTAGAACCGCAGCCGGTGGCTGGCGCCTTCGACGGCGATGTTTACTCCGTTGCCGTCGGTGATCATCGACGGCGCGGAGAAGGTCGTGTTCCGGCCGGCGACCGTCTCGGGGTGCCAGGTCGGCGACCCGTTCACCGCCCAGAAGAACCGCAGGGTACTGCCCGCGCCCACGTCCGCGATGTTGACGTCGTTGCCGTCGTTGGTCATCGAGGGTGCCGAGTAGGTGGTGTTCGCGCCCGCGATTGTCTCCGGGTGCCAGGTCGGCGACCCGTTCACGGCCCAGTAGAACCGCAGCCGGTGGCTGGCGCCTTCGACGGCGATGTTGACTCTGTTGCCGTCGGTGGTCATCGACGGCGCGGAGTAGGTGGTGTTCCGGCCGGCGATGACCTCCCGGTGCCAGGTCGGCGACCCGTTGACCGCCCAGTAGAAGAGCAGGGTGTGGTTCGGGCCTTCGACGGCGATGTTGACGTCGTTGCCGTCGGTGGTCATCGACGGCGCCGAGAAGGTGGTGTTCCGGCCGGCGATGACCTCCCGGTGCCAGGTCGGCGACCCGTTCACCGCCCAGAAGAACCGCAGCGTTTCGCTGGCCCCCACATAAGCGATGTTGACGTCGTTGCCGTCGCTGGTCATCGATGGCGCCGAGAAGGTCGTGTTCCTGCCCGCGATCGTCTCCGGGTGCCAGTTCGACGAGCCGGTCACCACCCAGAAGAAACGCAGCGAATTGTTCGCGCCATGGCCTGCGATGTTGACATTGTTGCCATCTGTGAGCATGGATGGCTGGGAGGCGGCCACAGCCGCTGTTGTCGATCCAGTGGAAACGGTGATCACGGCTGCGACCGCGGCGATCATGATGCGACGCATAGTTGTCCCCTTCGCCGGCTTGTGCTCCCAGGCTCGCGGGCAGCAGGATCGTGCGCCATACCCAGCCGCCCACATGAAAGCCCACATGATGACGCGCGGCGCGGGTCCGACGTATCGTTGGCGCAGCGCGCTCACCGTCAGACGTGGGGCGAGGCGCAGTCTGTCGGCTTGGCAAGGGCGTGGGCCTTGACGCAGCAGGAGCGGGGTTCTCTTTCGTTTGCCGGACTGTTGCGGCAGCTTCGGTGCGAGGCGAAGCTGACCCAGGAGGAACTGGCGGAAGCGGCGGGCCTTTCCTTGCGGGCGGTCAGTGACCTGGAGCGCGGTATCCACCACACCGCCCGCAAGGACACCGCCTTGCTGCTGGCCGGTGCGCTGGGCATGAGCGAGTCGGCTGCAGAGCTGTTCGTGGCGGCCGCCCGCGGACGCGCGCTACCTTCGGACGTGCTAGCTGCCCTGCGAAGTTCCGGGCGGCGGCTAGCCGAGACGATGCCGCGGGTATGGAACATCCCGGCTCGCAATCCCGCCTTCACCGGC
>Ga0126381_100001654_pt1 | contig 23841 bp, 21 predicted proteins | sample PanSoiMetPlot_28_FD_96465 | JGI IMG/M metagenome (GOLD analysis project Ga0126381, IMG submission 96465) | Tropical forest soil microbial communities from Panama - MetaG Plot_28 | ecosystem: Environmental > Terrestrial > Soil > Tropical forest > Bulk soil | place: Panama | collected 2016-02-17 | reverse complement strand
TGAGTGATGGTTGCGCCCGGTGATAAGCGCTGCGCGCGTTGGCGAGCAGAGCGCCGTGGTGTGGAATTGGTTGTAGCGCAAGCCACGTTGGGCGAGAGCGCTGAATGTCGGAGTATTTACCGGACCGCCGAAGGTGCTCGACGCCCCAAAGCCGACGTCGTCAAGCAGGACGAGCAGAATGTTCGGAGCATCGGCTGGAGTGGTGGGAGGCGGCGGAAACCACGGCCTCGAGTCTTTTGCGCGCTCAGAGATCTTCCCCTGAAATGGCGGCTGCGGAGGAGGCAGAACCGTCTGTGCGACTCCCATGGAGACGCCTAAGAGTGAAGACAAGATCGCGCAAACGAAACTGAGGGAGAAGGTAGGGTTTCGTTGCATCTATCTACCCACTGTACGCAGTGCCGAAATGCTAGGAGGATGGTTGATCCGCCGCAACTGTCAGTTTTGCTAGTCAATATTGATTAGCAAAACAGTGCGCCGTGAAAGAAGTTGAGCTCTCCACGATGCGGGCCGAAACCACGAGCTTGGACTTCAGTAATGGCGAACTCACCTGGCGCTACCGCAACCGGCTACAGTTTGAACGGGAGGTCACAATTCGCAGTTACCGGCCCACACCATACGCCAATGTCGAGGTCTTCTACGACAGTAGGTATCACAAGTGGAGTAGCACTGCCGCCGACGCCGGCTGTCAGTTTCCAATTCGACGGCATTTTCGAGATTGATTTCTACTAGGAGCACCAGAACGACACTGGACCCACTCCCAACCAGCAAATTAACGCGATAGGCTTGGTGACAAATCTACACTTTTAAGGGCCCGCTGACTCCCCGGCTCTTATTCGTTCTCTTGCTCATCGATGAAAACATGGCGCACAGGCCCAGTTGATCGAGTTATCTTGCGGAACTATTTCTATGTCGGCTTGATGATGTGGGGCAACAAACAATACCCCGGCACGCACGAACTGTTCATCACTCCACAAACGTTCAACCAAGTACAAGCCATCCTCGCGGGCCACAACCGTCCCAAATATTCGAAGCGGGAAGTTGCACTTCGAGGGCTGATGACCTGTGCCTATGACGCGCGGGGCAACATTAGCCGGGAACGGGCGTCGCTGGAATCACGTCTAGCTGCCATTCGCAGTCGGATGGATATGGCGTATTCCGACAAGCTAGATGGAAAGATTGCTGAGGACTTCTGGAGGGCCAAATGGCCCAATGGCGAATGGACGAACAACAAGTCCAGATGGCGATTCAGGGCTTGAGCGGTGCAGAAACCGGAGACAGGGCATTCGATGCTGAAAAGATTTTCGAACTCGCAAATAATGCCTATTTTCTATATGTTTCGCAAAATCCCTTCGAAAAGGCGAAATTGCTCAGAATGGTAGTTTCGAACTTTTCCGTAGACGCCGTAAGTATCTATCCCACATATAGAAAGCCCTTCGACATGATCGTCAAAAGGGCTGAAAAGAAAGAATGGTCGGGGCGAGAGGATTCGAACCTCCGACCCCCTGGTCCCGAACCAGGTGCGCTACCAGACTGCGCTACGCCCCGAACTATTTGCGCTGCAAGAAGATGCCGGTGATAGGAGCTGCCCGAGTGAAGCAGGTATCTGGAGCCCGCAGGGTTACTGAACCGACTTGATTAGTCTAGCAGAAATTCGCGAGGGCGGCGGAATTGCGAAGGTCGAATCTGTGCGCGATAGGAGGCTGCTATACTCATTGGCAGATGGCGTCGTCGATCCAACGCGTGTGTTGTTGTATGAGCTCCGCTCCGTGTTGTCTTACCTAGCAGCCCATCTTCTAAACCCTAACTGACATTTCCACCGTTTGAAGTGAAATCGCTGTGAGCGTGCTTCGCCTTCGGACGCGGTGTTCTCTTTGGAGACTTCTACCCAATGATAGCGATGGAACAAGCCCCTGAAATTCTGCCAGCGCAGTTGAATCATCTACAGATGCTTGAGGCGGAGAGCATCGCCATACTGCGGGAGGCGGTGGCGGAGTTTTCGCGGCCGGTCATGCTGTACTCAATCGGCAAGGATTCGTCGGTGATGCTGCGGCTGGCGCAGAAGGCGTTCTATCCGGGAAAGATTCCCTTTCCACTCCTGCATGTCGATACGAGTTATAAGTTTCCCGAGATGATCCAGTTTCGCGATGTGTATGCGCGAGGGATCGGCGCAGAACTCATTGTGCATCGCAATGAGCAGGCGATTGCGGCGGGAGCGAATCCTTATACATTGGGGACGCAGAACTGCTGTGGGCTACTAAAGACGCGGAGCCTGCTGGATGCGCTGGCCGAGGGGGGCTTCGATGCGGCGTTTGGCGGGGCACGTCGCGATGAGGAGAAGAGTCGAGCGAAGGAGAGGGTTTACAGCTTTCGCGACAGCGCAGGTCAGTGGGACCCGAAGAATCAGCGTCCCGAGTTGTGGAGCTTGTATAACTCGCGTCTGCGTAAGGGCGAGAGTATTCGCGTGTTTCCGCTCTCGAATTGGACGGAGATGGACATCTGGCTCTACCTGTATGCGGAGAAGATCCCGATTGTTCCGCTGTACTTTGCGAAGGAGCGACCGTTGGTGGTTCGGAACGGAGCGATGACTCTGTACAACGAAGGGATGAAGTTGCTGCCGCACGAGAAGGTGGAGACGGTGAAGGTGAGGATGCGCTCGCTGGGATGCTCTCCATGCACAGGCGCGATTCGCAGCGAGGCTGATACGTTGCCGAAGATCATCGAGGAGTTAATGACGTTTCGGAGAAGTGAGCGCGAAAACCGAGCGATCGATCACGATGAAGAGGGCTCGATGGAAGTAAAGAAGCGGGAGGGGTACTTCTGATGGTCGAGACAAGAGAGTACCTGGCGGGGCCAGGGTTTGAGTCGTTTCTCGAGGCCCATCTTGGTCTCGAGATACTGCGGTTTACGACTGCGGGGAGTGTTGACGATGGCAAGAGCACGCTGATCGGGCGGCTGCTGCATGATACGAAGAGCGTGTACGAGGACCAGCTTGCTGCCGTAAAGCAGAGCAGGGTCAACCGTGCCTCGGGTGGGCATGTAGATTTTTCGCTGCTGACGGATGGGTTGAAGGCGGAGCGAGAGCAGGGAATCACGATCGATGTGGCGTACCGTTATTTCTCGACGGCGCGGCGCAAGTTCATCATCGCCGATACCCCGGGGCATGAGCAATACACGCGCAATATGGCGACTGGAGCTTCGACTGCTGATGCTGCGGTGGTGTTGATCGATGCGAAGGCATTCCTGCGCGAGGGCAGGTTGCTGCCGCAGTCGAAGCGGCATACATATATCGCTGCGCTGCTGGGGATTCCGCATGTTGTGGCGGCGGTCAACAAGATGGACCTTGTGGAATATGCGGAGGATATCTTCGACGCGATCCGCGCCGAATTTTTCGAACTGGCTTCGCGGTTGGGGGTCAGAAGCATTACGGCCATTCCGGTCAGCGCGCTTGAGGGTGACAACGTGGTTGTGCCGAGTAGCGCGATGCCGTGGTACGAAGGGCCGACGCTGCTCGAGTATCTGGAAACGGTACCCCTTCACGAGCGAGAGGCCGAAGGGCCCATGCGGTTTCCTGTGCAGTTAGTGTTGCGGCCAGGAGCGGAGTTTCGCGGGTTCGCGGGGCAGGTGGCCGGAGGAGTTCTTCGCGCGGGCCAGATCGTGAGGGCATTGCCTTCAGGACGCGAGACCGTGGTGAGCAGGATTGTGACGTACGATGGGGATCAGGCAGCAGCGACGCATCCGCAGAGCGTGACCGTGGAGTTGGAGGACGAGATTGACCTGAGCCGCGGGGAGATGCTCGTGGACGGGACAAAGGACGCTCCCGCAGTAAGCCGGCGATTCCATGCGATGGTGGTTTGGATGCGCGAGGAGTCGATGGTTCCGGGTCGGACATACATTGCAAAGCACACGACTCGCATGGTCCGCGCTACGGTGAAGGCGATTCGGTATCGCGTGGATGTGCGGTCGCTGGAACATGTGGCAGCAGAGCGGTTGGGGATGAATGAGATTGCTGAGGTGGAGTTCGAGACGAACCTGCCTCTGTTCTTCGATACCTATAGGGAGAACCGGAACACCGGGGCGCTGATTCTGATCGACGGATTGACGAACGCGACAGTCGGAGCGGCGATGATCGTCGGTGCAGTGGAGACCTCTGATACCGACGCTGCGAGTGCGGTGTTTGTTCTGGTGCCGGGAAGGCCGACGTTAGCTGACCGAGTGAGTGATGCTCTTGGAGCGCAGGGAATACGGGCTGTCGTAGTTGACGATTTGCTCATTCCTGAGGATGGGGTTGTTGCAGCAGTCCGAGCATTGCAGATGGGAGGCGTGGTTGCTATCTCTTCACGCAGTTTGTCGGCAGAGGCATTGGTGCAGATCGAAAGCTTCGTGTGGCAAGGCCTCCTAGTTGGGGAGGGTTTGGACGAGGATGAAGTTCTGCGGTTGGCAGGGGTGAAGGGATGAGCGGAATGGAACCATCGTTTGACTACGAAGCGATGAATGCGGATGTGTTGGTGGAGCAGGTGTTGCACGCGTCCGGCAGCAAAGGTGTATGCCTGACGAGCAGTTTCCAGACCGAAGACATGGTGGTCCTGCATCTGCTGCGACAGCATCTTCCGGATGTCCCGGTGATCTTTCTGGAGACGGGGTATCACTTCAAGGAGGTCATCGAGTATCGCGATCGGATGGCGGCCGAGTGGGGATTGAATCTGATTAATGCGCTACCTGAATTGACGGTTCCGCAGTATGAGGCGGAGTTTGGCAAGCTGCATATTGTGCAACCGACGGAGTGCTGCAGGGCGCGTAAGGTGGAGCCGCTTATGCGGTCGCTGGAGCCGTTTGACTGGTGGTTTACGGGACTGCGCCGCGAGCAGTCGCCTACGCGGGCAGGGTTGAGGAAGGTGGAGGATCACCGAGCTCCGTCTGGAAAGAAGCTAAAGAAGGTAAGCGTATTGGCGGACTGGGACTGGGCGCGGGTTACGGAGTATGCGCACAGGAATGCGATTCCGCAGCTTGAACTCTATGGGCGAGGCTATACCAGCATTGGCTGTGAACCCTGCACGGCGATTCCGGCAGCGGGTGCCGATGCGCGTAGCGGGCGCTGGGGTGGCAAGAAGCTGGAATGCGGCATTCATACCTTCTCTGCGAAGTCATGATTTGCAGATGAGCAAGATGCGGCTGCGAAGCGGCGGGAAAAAGGACTAATCTGGTGTCATGATGGAGCAGCGGAAGATCGTTCGGCTGTGGCAACAAGGGGGCGCATCTGCTCTCGTGACTCTGGTGCGCGTGGAGGGGTCGAGTTACCGTCGGCCTGGCGCGCGGTTATTGCTTAGCGAAAGCGGAGAGTACGCAGGGACCATCAGCGGCGGGTGCCTGGAGACGGAAGTTATTCGCAGAGCTGCGTGGATGGTGCGCGAGGGCGCTCATGTTCAGCGGTACTCGACGATGTTTGACAACACGTCTGAAGTTCCGTTTGGTCTCGGGTGCGGCGGCGTGGTCGATCTGCTTTTGGAGCGCACAGATACTCCTGAGTTTGCAGCTTTGATGAAGGCGATGGAGGAGGCTCTGGCAGGCACGAAGGCTATTGTCGTGACGTGGCTTCCGGGCGAGGGCAAGGAACTCCGTCGCGTTGTACTCGTGAACGGAGAGATAGTGTTTGCGAGCGATGGATTGAGCGACAACAAGCTCAATTGCGCGAGGGGTCTGGGCCCAGGCGAAGAGTACGAAGGCCGCTTTGTTGAAGAACTTCGATTTCCGCAACGGTTTTTCATACTTGGAGCAGGAGACGATGCGCGGCCTCTGGTGAGCATGGCAGCGCTCCTTGGCTGGAGTGTTGTTGTAGCGGATGGGCGATCGCAGTTGGCGAGGGCTGAGCGCTTTCCGGCGGCGGAGCGAGTAGTGGCCGGGGATGTTAGCCAGTTGGGGATCAAATGCTCTGATGCGGTCGTCGTGATGACGCATAGTTATGAACAGGATAGAGAGTTGTTGTCTGCCCTCCTGCCGATTGCACCGCGGTATCTGGGATTGCTTGGAGCGCGGCATCGGAGTTCGCTTTTGGTCAGTGAGGCTGCCGAGAAGATTGGGATGGGTGTTGCCGAGTGTTGTGGTCGCATCCACGCTCCGGTGGGACTTGATCTTGGCGGCGACGGGCCAGAGTCGATTGCACTTGCGATCCTTGCAGAGGCACAAGCCGTGTGCGAGGGAAAGTTGGGAGCTTCGCGAAGGCTGACGGCAGAGGATGTCGACCAGTACGTGCGTGAGGGTGGAGGTACGCAGTATCTGCAGTCGCAATGCGCGATGGACGTTCCGTTGTGAGTATTGCTGCGGTGGTACTGGCGGCGGGTAGTTCGAGCAGGTTCGGCCAGCCGAAGCAATTAGTGCGTTTCGGTGGGGAGCCACTGCTGGAGCGCGCCGTGAGGGTAGCCCACGGAGCCGGTTGCTCGCCAATCGTTGTGGTTTTAGGCGCTATGCATGAGCAAGTGGTTGCCGGGTGCTCCCTCGCCGAGGTTGTGGCGGTGATCAACGACGAATGGGAAGAGGGAATGAGTTCTTCGATCCGTCTCGGTGTTCATACTGTAGGCAGTATCGGAGGAGATGTTAGGGGAGTCGTGATTATGACCTGCGATCAGCCTGCGGTTAGCGCGGATCATCTGCAGCGTTTAATGGGGGGGTGTGAGGTGCGGGCTTCTCGTTACGCAGGAAGAAATGGGGTTCCAGTCTTCTTTCCGAAGGAATGCTTTGCTGCGCTGGCAAAGCTCGCTGGGGACACAGGTGCCCGGGAACTGCTGCGAAATGTGAGTTATGAAGATTTGCCAGGTGGAGAAGTCGATGTGGACACCGTAAGCGACCTGGAGCGTGCACGGCAGGCGTTCGAATAGGTTGGTGCGGTTGAAGACCTGATTAGAGCGACAGAAGAAACTCTTCCAACAGGTTGGCGGCGACGGTTGTTCGGTATTTTGCCGTGCTTCGGATATCGTCGATAGGCTTGGATTCGTTTGTCAATGCCGCTCGAGCCATGGCGATGGCTTCTGCTGTGACCTTTTTGCCAAGGAGAGACTGTTCTGTGAGCGAAAGCCGGGCCGGAGTCTCGCGCAGGCTGGCCGCACCGAAACGAATGTCGGCAATGTGATCGTTATCCATTCGAGCAATGGCAGCTAGCGCAACCTTCGAGATGGCTTGTGCGTTTCTCGGGCCGACTTTGCGAATGTATTGCTTATAGCCCGTCGTGTTACGCACAAGCGTGATCGAGTGAACAAGCTCTTCTGGTGCTAGCGCGATCTTCTTGTAGGCGATGTGGAAGTCTCGATAAGGGATGGTCCGCTTGCCCTTCGCCGAAACGAGAGTGAGTTCAGCGTTATAGACGAGAAGAGCCGGGGGCGAATCTGCAGCCGGGCTGGCGTTGACGATGTTCCCGCCGATGGTGGCTCTGTTTTGATTAGCGATGCTACCGGTCCAGCTTGCTGCCTGGGTCAGGAGGGGAAACTCGTCGCAGAGGTTTGGATGGTTCCGGATATCGGTGAACGTGCTTCCGGACCCGATGGTGATGGCATTGTCGGCCGCATCGATGAAACGGAGTTCGTTGAGATTCCATAGGGAGATGAACTTGTGAGGCTGGAGGCGGCCCGCACCAAGGGCCACCATGATCTCTGTTCCGCCGGCGATGGGAGTGTAGCGATCGCGGGAGTCAGCGAGAAGGTTCAGGATTTCTTCGAGTGATTCCGAGGCGATGAGTTCGTAGTCGGCTGGGTTGGCGTGCATCATTCATGAACTCCGCGGAGGGACGCTGCCTGGACTGCCTTGAAGATTCGCATGTAACCCGTGCAGCGGCATAGGTTACCCGAGAGGCCTTCCTGAATCTGCGGTAGCGTGGGTTGGGGATGTTTTTTCAGGAGATCATGCGTGGCGAGAATCATGCCTGGTGTACAGATACCGCACTGGGCTCCACCGTTTTCAAGGAAGCATTGTTGAATGGGATGCATTCGCTCATCTCTGGCCAGTCCTTCAATGCTGGTTATCTCAGCGCCTTCAGCTTGCAGCGCTGGAATGAGGCAGGAGTTGACGAGCTCCCCGTTGAGGATGATGGAACAGGCTCCACATTCACCTTCTCCGCAACCCTCTTTGGTTCCGGTGAGATGGAGATCTTCGCGCAGGACATCCAGAAGGCGTTTCATGGGTTGGGTTTCGATGGTCTTGCGTTCACCATTGATGGCAAAGCTGATGGAGGTCATACTGTGGTCTCGCTAAACGTGAAAGTGGCGGTCATGCTCGCATTAGTGCTTGAACGGGAATTGCCCGTCAACCCTTCATAGATGTCTTCGGGAAGTAGTGGGATCTGATTGAAGGCGATTCCGGTAGCGTGTTCGATGGCGTTCAAGATGGCAGGGGCGGGGCCGTCCATTGGAAGTTCGCCAATGCCTTTGGCTCCAAAGGCGCCGTGGATGCATGGTATCTCCTCGAAGGAGACATGGATCGGGGGAAGATCGGCACTGGTTAGCATGATGCAGTTGGTCATCTGATTGTTTACGAGGCTTCCGTTGCTCCAGATGCACTTTTCGTAGAGCGCGTAGCCGATCGCCTGTGCAATACCGCCTTCGACCTGACCAGTGGCAAGGATCGGATGTAGGACTCGACCGACCTCCTGCACGGCGTGAAAGTCTGTTACGGTGGCGGCGTAGGTTGTGGTGTCGACGGCTACTTCGGCGACGTAGGCTGCCCAAGCGTAGGCCGGGTAGGCGTCGCCGGAAAAGTTATCATCGTCCCAGAAAATGTTGTTCGGGGCTTCGTAGCGTCCGCAGACTTCGAGAGCGCCGAATTCCTCGCCGTAACGCAGGGCGGCTTTCTTGAAGTCATAGGGAGTATGCGGTGTTGGAAGGCCAGCTTCGGCGCGGAGCTTTTCGAGGAGCCGGAGCGAGGCTTTTTCGACTAACTTGCCGACGATCATCGCGGTACGTGATGCAACTGTGGGACCTGAGTTTGGAACGAGGTGCGTGTCCGGCTGCGCGATAGAGACATCTTCGTACGGCAATCCGAGAGTTTCCGCTGCGACCTGACAAAGGATCGTGTTGGTGCCTTGGCCGAACTCGGTTGAGGAGACGAGGATGCGGGGAAGTCCAGTGTGCAAATCGAGTTCGATTGCCACCACGGAATTGAGGCGACGCTCGCCGGAACCGGTGAAGCCGGATCCGTGGAAGAAGGTCGCGAAACCGACGCCGCGTTTGATGTTGTTGGTCGGGTTCTCGCGGTCGAAGCGGGCTCGCTTGGCGTGATAGTCCGATTCAGTCAGAGCGCGTGTGAGCAGATGCTGCATGTCGACGGGATCGCTCAGAAGTTGGCCTGTCGCGGTTCTCCCCCCTGAGGTGAGGAAGTTACGGCGGCGGAATTCTTCCGGTGAGACGCCGAGGGTATGGGCAATCTTGTCCATATGCCGCTCGAGAGCAAAGATGCTCTGCGGCGCGCCAAAGCCGCGGAATGCACCGTGAGGCGGGATATTTGTCGCAACTGCCTTGGCGCGAACGGTGAGGTGTGGCCAGTGATAGGGGCCCGGTGCGTGGATGGTTCCGCGGGAGAGGACGACGGGCGAGAGAGTGACGTAGGCTCCGCCGTCGATGGTGAAGTCGATCTCACCCGCGAGAATCTTGCCTTCTTTTGAGACTGCGGTTCGGTGACGTGTGCGCGATGGGTGCCGCTTCGTGGTAGCTGCCATGTCCTCGGAGCGGTCGTAGCAGAGCTTTACGGGATGGTCGCACTTCATCGCGAGCAGCGCCGCATGGCTGCCGATGACGGAAGGGAAGTCTTCCTTGCCGCCGAAGGCTCCGCCGGTCTCTGTTTGGATGACGCGGCACTTCTCCTCGGGGAGGTTGAAGACGAGAGTGAGTGCCTGGACAAGGTAGAACGGGCACTGCATCGAACCGCGGACGGTGACTCCGGTCTCGGCGGAGTACTCGGCGATGACACCGTTGTTTTCGATGTAGAGTTGCTCCTGAGCTCCGGTGCGGTACTCGCCTTCGATCACATAATCGGCGCTGGCGAAGATGGATTCGATGGAGTCGCGGTCGCCTTTCTGCATGAGGTAGGTCTTGAATGTATTTGGCGCATTGGTCTCACTGCCACGCCAAATGATCTCTTTGCAAGCCTCGGAGTCTTCGATCGTGAGGACCGGTGGCAGTTCATCGTAGGCGATGTGAACCGCGTCCACCGCGGCTGGAAGTGCGGAGCGGTTGGGGTGCGCAAGGAGGAGGATGGGCTCAGCGACGTGGTTGACTTCAGTAGAGGCCAGGCACGGGTGATCTTTCGTGAGGTGGACGATTGTGTTTTCGCCGGGGATATCAGCGGCCGTGACGATGGTGAATTGGTCCCAAGGTATTTTAGGGTCGAATGTGATCGAGGTGATTCGGCCGCGTGGGATGGTGCTGCGTACCGTTGCACCGAACCACATGCCTGGCAGTTCAATGTCGTCAACGTACTGGGCGCGGCCCAGAACTTTTGCCGCGCCCTCTTTGCGCCATGGAGATGAACCAACGATCTGATGACGGTCAGTCATGGAGATTGTTGGAAAGAATATACGAATTATTGTCCGGTCCGGACTATGGAGGTTACCTTCTCTTTAGTGGGGGACGACTTTTGTGCGCGCGAGCTGCCGATTTTTTCTTAGTCTTCGCAGAAGACGAAGCGGAGGAGCCATTTAGCAGAGCGATCAGCTTGCTGGCGATGGGTGAGCCCAGACCGGTGCACGCGTCCCACCCGGGTCCAGCCTTGAAGCCGACTGGAGTCCCCTCGTAATTGGTACCGGAGGTGATGTCGTTGAAGGCGGCCCGACCCTTGGTGGAGTAGATAAGCGGCTGAAGCAAGCCGCCGGATTTTCCGGTTGCTGTGTTCGCGACGGCGATGAGTCCTGCCATGAGCGGAGCCACGGCGCTGGTGCCGCCGATGACCATGTTCTTGCCGTCGACTCGAACGGCATAGCCGGTGGTTGGATCGGCGTTTCCGGCCACGTCGGGAACACCGCGTCCGCCGCCGGAGAGTGTCGGCTTGGGCACATTCGCAGTGGATTGCCAACTGGGCAGCGGGAACACGTCGCTGACTCCACCACCGCCTGCGCCCTCGTTGTTGCTAAGTTCGTTCCAGACGACTTCGGCGGAGATGGTGCTGCCGGAGCCCTGAAGCTTGGTTCCGCCGCATGCGAGGACGTGCGGGCTGGAGGCGGGGAAGTCGACGTTGTTCTTGCCGTTGGTGACCCCGTCGGTTGAACCGTTATCGCCGGAGGCGGCCGTAATGGTTACGCCGAGTGCCGCGGCGGATTGGCACGCAGCGTCGAAGGCGGCCATTGATTGTCCGGTCCAGTTGACCTCCGCCGATCCCCAGGAGATCGAGATGACGCTGGGATTGTTGGTCTTGTCGTGGACAGCCTGTCCGACAGCGTCGATGAATCCCTGATCGGTATTGGGGGCGAAATACACGACGATCTTTGCGCCTGGAGCGACGGCCGCGGCGACCTCGATGTCGAGCATGACCTCGCCGTCAGCGCTACTGGCATTGCTTGGGCTGTTCTTGCCGCCATCGACGGATACCGCGACGACGGTGGGAGTCGTTTGCCCCAACGATTTGAAGTAGGTGTTGAGATCGGACATGCGGTAGCCGCCACCGAGTTCGATAATACCGATAGTTTGGTTTGAAGCGTCCGGGGGCTGCGGGAACGAATACAACTGCGCGACCTGGCCAGGGGTAAAAGAGGAAGGGCTGCCGCCAGCGTGTGGTCTGGCGAATCCTCCTGCCTGTGCAGCGAGCGCGCTTATGGCTCCCTGCTCACCGGCCACGCGAAAATGCGGCTCGGCTTGGGGGCGGTTGTCGAGGCCGAGAACCGCCTCGACGTAGCCGACAAGTTCGTCGGGAAGTTGAATGCCACCCTCGCGGACGCGATAGGTTTTTCCACCGACGGTCTTGTTCATCAGCGCGACGCTGAAGGCCTTTTGCATGGCACCCACTGTTCCGCTAACCTTCACAATGCGGCGACCGGGGGCTGGGGTTCCGGATTCTACCTTGAGCCCGAACTCCTTGGCGAAGGTACGCACGAGCTTGACTGCAGCGGGATCGGCGGCATGACTTGCACGATATTGGGCTCTCGTCAGACGCTCTTTCCCGAGTTTGTGGGCGGCTTTGAGCGGCTTTTTACGACAGACAAGAAGCGAAACGGTTAATTTGTTGGCCAGCGGCGCGGGCTTCTCGCCGGCAGCTTTGGCTAGCGGCGCTTTTTCACTTCCTGACAGGACAGTGCGGCTCTGCGTGGCAAAACGGGGAGTGGATTTTTTGGGTGCCATTGGTTCCTCCAACTCGGATTGAGATGTAACAGAGGGCCGGCAATCGAGCAGACGTCTTGCTCTGCCGGACCATAGTATTCCCGGAAGTGGGTGGGGGGAAGAGAAGAGCGCGATTTTGAAGGAATGGGTTAGTGTGGATGGGATCGGAATACGCAACTGGAGGCGGGATTGGCGGAGAAGATTGACGGGCACCACCATCTTTGGCGGTATAGTGCAGCGGAGTATGGATGGATCGACGAATCGATGGCTGTCCTCAAGCGGAATTTTTTGTCGACGGACCTGGTGGCTGTAATGAAGGGGGCTGGAGTGGACGGGGCGGTGGCCGTTCAGGCTCGGCAGACGCTGGAGGAGACGCAGTGGCTGCTGGAACTTGCTGATGAGTGTGATGGGATTCGGGGTGTTGTCGGCTGGGCTCCGATCGCAGAAAAGAGTTTGCCGAGAGCGCTGGAAGAGTTTGCAGGCCAGCCGAAGCTAAAGGGGCTGCGGCACATCATTCAGGCTGAGCGGGATGAGAGCTACATTCTGCGAGACGACTTCAATTCTGGGATCCGGACACTTGAAGGCAGTGGATTGATCTACGACATCCTGATCTATGAACGGCATCTTCCGCAAACGATCGAGTTTGTCGACCGGCATCCGAACCAGCCCTTCGTGCTGGACCATGTTGCCAAACCCAGGATTCGTCAGGGTGTGATGGAGCCGTGGGCGTCGAGGGTTCGAGATCTTGCGCGGCGGCAGAACGTTTGGTGCAAGGTTTCCGGCATGGTCACGGAGGCGGACTGGAGGAACTGGAACATCGAGACCCTGCGTCCGTACCTCGATGTTGTGGTGGAGGCGTTTGGTCCTGAGCGGCTGATGGTGGGCTCGGACTGGCCGGTCTGCTTGGTGGCGGCGCAGTATGGGCGGTGGTTCGATGTGCTGCATGAATACTTTGAGGGCTTTAGCCGGAGCGAGCAGGACAACGTGTTTGGGGAGACTGCAATTGAGGTTTATCAGTTGCGCTGATTTGTGAAAGACTGTTTTTCAATTTGAAAATGGTTGGTGGATCGAGATGAAGGCGTTCCGAATGGAAGGGCCGGGCGTTGCGGGTGTTGTCGACGTTCCTCAGGTAGGGGGGCAGGCGGGCGATGTTCTGCTGCGCGTGAAGATGGTGGGGATGTGCGGCACCGATCTGAATACCTTCCGCGGACGGAATCCGATGGCCAGGTTCCCCCGGGTGCCGGGACACGAGATTGCCGCCGTGGTGGTGGACGGGGGAGGCGAGTTGGCTGCCGGAACGGCGGTCACGGTTCTGCCCTATACCTGTTGTGGGGTGTGCCCTTCTTGCCTGCGCGGGCGAGTGAATGCCTGCCAGAACAATGAGACGTTGGGTGTTCAGCGCGATGGTGCGATGACGGAATACATCCGGGTTCCGAGGGAGAAGCTGTATACGGCGAATCTGTCGATCAAGGAGCTTTGCCTGGTTGAGCCATTGAGCGTCGGATTCCATGCGACGGCGCGCGGACGAGTTGAGGCGAAGGAGATGGTTGCTGTGTTTGGCAGCGGGGGCGTTGGGTTGGGCGCGATCGCAGCGTCGGCGTTTCGCGACGCGGAGACGATCGCGGTTGACGTGGATGATACGAAGCTGGAGGTCGCTCGGAAGGCGGGGGCGAAGCATCTCGTTCACGGCAAACGCGAGGATGTGCATGCACGGCTGGCGGAGATCACGGGAGGACGTGGGCCGGACGTGGTGATTGAGGCGATCGGGTTGCCGGAGACGTTCCGGGCGGCGGTGGAAGAAGTTGCTCCGACAGGCCGCGTGGTCTACCTGGGTTTCGCGAAGGAGCCGGTGAAGTATGAGACGCGGCACTTTGTACTGAAGGAGTTGGACATTCTTGGTTCGCGCAATGCGCTTCCAGGAGACTTTCGCGAGGTGATTCGCATGCTTGAGGCGGGCCGGTTCCCGGTGGAGGATGCGGTGAGCGCGGTGGTGCCGATGGAAGAGGCGGCGCGTATGCTCGGTGAATGGGACGCGAACCCGGCGAAGTTCCGGAAGATTATGGTTGAGGTTTAGCAGCACTCTTTGCAGTGGAAGTTGTTTCAGGAAAGGTTGGTTCATGCAGGTTTCGACATCGATTGGTGGAAGTACAACATACGCAGCGGACAAGAAGCATCCTGTATTTCCGGTTGGGCACATGTTGCCGTTCGTCCTGGTGACGGTGCTGTTCTTTCTCTGGGGAATGTCGAACAATCTGACGGATATCCTGGTGCAGCAGTTCCGGAAGTCGCTCGAGTTGTCGCAGTTCAGCGCGCAGTTGGTGCAGACGGCAAATTTTTTGGGTTATTTCTGCATGGCGATTCCTGCCGGGTTGCTGATGCGGCGTTGGGGGTATAAGGCCGGGATGGTGACCGGCCTGCTGATCTTTGGTTCAGGGATGGTGCTGTTTTGGCCGGCGGCGGTCCGCGGCCAGTACGCTTTGTTTTTGATCGCGCTATTTACGGTGGGGAGCGGGGCGTCGATCCTGGAGACGGCGGCAAATCCTTTTATTGCGCAGTTCGGCGATCCGGTGACCTCGGAACGGCGGCTGAATTTTTCGCAGGCGTTCAATCCTCCGGGCACCGTGGCCGGAGTGCTGATTGGCACTTACTTTATCTTCTCCGGCATAGAGCCCAATGCGGTCCAGATCGCGGCGATGAAGACAGCGGGTACCTACCAGAGCTATCTGCATGGGGAGATCATGCGGGTGGTCCCGACTTACCTGTGCTTTGGCGCAGTCGTGCTGCTGTTCGCCTTCATTCTGTCGCGGACGACGTTTCCGTTAATCCAGTCTGAGCATGAGGGCGCGGGCGAAGACCACGGCCACTTCGGGGAGTTGTTGCGCCAGCCGATGATTTGGGTCGCCGTGGTGGCGAACTTCTGCAACGTTGGAGCACAGATCTCGTCGTGGAGCAGCCTGATTCCTTATATGAAGCAGTACACGGTTGTGAGCGAGCGGACAGCGGCGCACTATCTGACCGCTGTACTGATCGCGATGATGGTTGGGCGGTTTGTCTCAACTTATCTAATGCGCTATGTGCGTCCGAGCGTGATGCTGGGAGGCTACGGAGTCGTGAATGCGCTATTGATGCTGGTTACGGTGGCGCGTCCGGGGTTGATGGGGGCCTGGGCGGTGGTGGCGAGCGGGTTCTTTATTTCGATCATGTTCCCGACGATCTTTGCCCTCGGATTGAAGGGGCTGGGGCGGAACACGAAGCTCGGCGGGTCTCTACTGGTGATGGCGATCGTGGGCGGAGCTATCTTTCCGCCGATCTCCGGACTGATTGCGAGGCAGACGGGGAGCCTGGCGCTGGGGTACCTCGTGCCACTGGTGGGGTTTGTCGGCGTGGCGGTGTATGGGTTCTTCCAGTCGACACAGCGGAGCTTGCTCTCAGGGCCGGCATACTAATGGATACCCCCTCCCCATCTTTTCAGTACATGGTGTTCATTCTGTTTTAGTTAGCCTTTGTCTTCGGATGTAAGGTTCAGGGCTAGGGAAATACCATCGAGTAAGCGGAATTTTCGACGGGAACGAGCAAAGCCCCGAGGGAACTCGGGGCTTTGGCTTCGTCTCCGAGTTCTTTTCTAGCAGGCCGGTAAGATGGCTCTATCGCTGCGATCTTCCTTTTTTTGTTTGGCTTGCATGGATTTCGGCTGGACGTCGCGTTCTCGGCAGGGTCCTTCCTTGAGATGTGGAAGGCGGAGGGGCGAGGGCTAAGGGGGGCTGGGTGTGAAGTTTTGTAAATTCTATTTATGGAATTGCCGTTCATCACAGTTTTCCGAAAAAAGTATTGACCTGAGGCGGCTAAGGATTTACTTTGCTTATGGGTCGCAGATGCTCCGTTCGGAGTGCATTTCCGATAGAAGGAGTGACCGACCGCAGCGTGTCCAATCGACCGGATGGTTTACTGTTTCTGTTTCACACCTGGGGCGATAATTCCGCAAAAAACGGGAGAGACAGAGTACAAAGATTGCGGGCTCTAGGCTGTCTGCAACGGTTCGGTGTGCGCTTGGTATACCGCAGTATCTTGTTTTAGTTTGTGAGGTTTACGCAGATCGATTTAATGAAATTCAAGGAATCCCTCCTGGGTCGGGCTGCGTCTAAGAAGTGACGGGAAAAGAATAGTTGGTGTGTGTTTGCCGACTATCAAGAATGTGAAATCAAAGTTCAGGCGAGTGAGCGCTTCGTTGGTTAAGTCGCTGTTTGCCGAGACTTATTGCAAAGGAGAAGACTATGCGCTCAGATTTGATTTTTGGGGCTCTGACTCACGTGAGCAACCGTTACCAGCTTTGCCAGCTCGCGTCGAAGGCGACGCGGAAGCTGCACAAGCCCAATACTCGTCTTCAGGACACAACGAACGACGTTTTGGAGCGGTTTCGTGAGACGGTTCCGATGAGTTTTGATAAACACTCGAAGGCTGAAAAGGTACAATTGCAGGAGCGCCGCGCGGCTTAAGCCGCGCGGTTGTCCCGCGTTCCGCGGGACAAGTTCAAAACTTCAACCCTCTAACCCCCTTTCCTCAATATCGGCCCTTCCGCACGACCTCTGCAGTCAAGCTGAATCCCGCCCCAAGACCCTCTCAGTAAAAATCCCTCCTATACTTCACACTTTCCAGGTACAACCATGACAATCTCTGAACTGAAAGAGCACAACATTGCGGAGCTTGGTAAGCTCGCGCGCAACCTTGATATTGCCGGTACGAGCGGCCTGCGCAAACAGGACTTGATCTTCAAGATTCTGCAGGCACAGAGCGAGAAAGAAGGCCATATCTTCGCCGAGGGTGTTCTGGAGATTCTTCCGGACGGCTACGGCTTCCTGCGTTCTCCCGATTACAACTATCTTCCCGGCCCGGACGACATTTATGTCTCGCCTTCGCAGATCCGGAAGTTCGACCTGAAGACGGGGGATACGATCTCGGGCAACGTTCGTCCTCCGCATGAGGGCGAGAAGTATTTTGCGCTGGTAAAGATTGAAGCGATTAACTTTGAGTCGCCGGAAGAGACGCGCAACAAGATTCTGTTTGATAATCTGACCCCTCTGTATCCGCAGGAGCGGGTAAAGATGGAGACGGTCCGTGACAACATTTCGGGCCGCGTGATGGATTTGCTGACGCCGATGGGCAAGGGGCAGCGTGGGCTGATCGTCGCTCCTCCGCGTACCGGTAAGACGATGCTGCTGCAGTCGATCGCGAACTCGATTACGGCAAACCATCCGGAGATCGCACTGATCGTTCTGCTGATCGATGAGCGTCCAGAAGAAGTGACAGATATGCAGCGGTCCGTGAGAGGTGAGGTGATCTCGTCGACGTTCGATGAGCCGGCGGCGCGTCACGTGCAGGTTGCCGAGATGGTGATCGAGAAGGCGAAGCGCCTGGTTGAGCACAAGCGCGACGTGGTGATTCTGCTGGACTCGATTACGCGACTTGCGCGCGCCTATAACACGATCGTTCCTCCGAGTGGCAAGGTTCTCTCGGGCGGTGTGGATTCGAATGCACTGCAGCGTCCGAAGCGGTTCTTCGGCGCCGCCCGAAATATCGAAGAGGGCGGCTCGCTGACGATCATTGCCACGGCACTCGTGGATACGGGGTCGAGGATGGACGAAGTGATCTTCGAAGAGTTCAAGGGCACCGGTAACTCTGAAGTGATTCTCGACCGCAAGCTCGTCGATAAGCGCGTGTTCCCCGCGATCGACATTCAGCGCTCGGGTACGCGTAAGGAAGAGTTGCTGATTCTGAAGGAAGACCTGCAGAGGATCTGGATTCTGAGGAAGGTTCTGAATCCGCTTTCGCCAGTCGAGGCCATGGAGCTTCTGACGGACAAGCTGGCGAAGACTCGGAACAACTCGGAATTTCTGCACAATATGAGCTCGATCTAAGCGAGCTTGAAGAGATCGTCGGGTCCGGGTGGTGCTGGTCCGATGAAGACAGAGGCGTGGTCCTTTGGGCCCCGCCTCTTTTGTTGGAGTGGGGAATGCGGAGATTCTGCGCCTTCGGCTCGGAATTACTGACGTTGGAGGCCTCCGCGTCAGCGAGTAAGGACTTTTGAAGACTGATGGCTTAGCGTAGGCCGCCCGAGGCTACGACCGTTTCCCCGGTGAGCCAGCCGGAGTCGGACGAGGCGAGAAAGACAGCGATGGGAGTGATGTCGCTGGGTTGCGCGATCCGTCCGAGTGGCGTCTGGCCTTCGAAGTTCTTCTGGAAGTCAGTGCCGATGAAGCCGGCGGAGCGTACGCCTTCGGTTTCGACCATGCCAGGGTTGATAGAGTTTACCCGGATCTTCTTTGGGCCGAGTTCTTTGGATAGAACGCCCGTGATGGCATCGACTGCGCCCTTGGTGGCGGTGTAGACCGAACTGGTGGGCATGTTGAGTTCGGTGGCCGCCGAGCCGATGTTAATCACGCTGCCGCCGTTGCCGTCGAAGAGCTTTACGGCTTCACGAGTGGCGAGAAGGAGGCCGAGGACATTGGTGTTGAAGAGGCGGTGAAAGGACTCCTCTGTGACGCTTTCGATGGGGTTGAATTCGTAGACACCAGCATTGTTGACGAGGATGTCGAGCTTGCCGAAGGCCTTTTTGGTTTCGGCAAAAATGCGCTGTACGTCAGCGGCTTTGGCGACGTCACCCCGAACGGCAATGGCCTTGCCGCCGTTTCTGGTGATCTCGGCTACGACCTTGTCGGCGCCTTCTTTGCTGGAGGCGTAATTGACGACGATGGAAGCTCCCTCTTGTGCGAGACCCTTAGCGATGTCTGCGCCAATCCCCTTGGAGGCCCCGGTGACGACCGCGACCTTGCCTGTGAGCTTGCTCATAAGTCTGTTCCTCTCATTCCCGGTTTTATATTTCGATAACCGTCTAATTGATGAGTGGAGGAGAGAAAGGATTCGCAGGGAATGTGAATTTTGGGTGCAGCTACTTTGCCAGGTGATTCTGAAGGACTTCGAGAAATTTTGAGAGCCATGCGGGGTGAGCAGGCCATGCCGGGCCGGTAACCAGATTGCCGTCGGCGATGGCCTCGGTGACTTCGAGGGGGACGAAAGTGCCTCCGGCGAGTTCGACTTCGGGGGCGCAGGCGGGGTAGGCGTTAACGCGCTTGCCGGAGATGACGTGGGCGGCGGCGAGGAGTTGAACGCCATGGCAGAGGGCAGCGATGGGCTTGTTGGCCTCGGCGAAGTGGCGGACGATCTCGAGGACACGCGGGTTGAGGCGGAGATATTCCGGGGCGCGGCCGCCGGGAACGACGAGGGCATCGTAGTGGGTTGGGTGGATGTCGTCGAAGGTGGCATTGAGGGTGAAGTTGTGCCCGCGTTTTTCGGAGTAGGTCTGGTCGCCTTCGAAGTCGTGGATGGCTGTGCGAACGTGGTCGCCCGATTTCTTGCCGGGGCAGACGGCGTGAACGGTGTTTCCGACCATCTGGAGGGCCTGGAACGGAACCATGACTTCGTAGTCTTCTACGTAGTCGCCGACGAGCATAAGGAGCTTTGCAGGCTTCATGGAATGGGTCCTTTGTGTTGGAGTCAGTAGCCGTTGGCGAGAAGGTACTGTTCCGTGACAGTGAAGGCTTCGATTGGTTTCTGGCGTTCGGCGTATTTGCCGAGGACATCGACCTCGATATTGAGCGCGCTGCCGGAAGTGAGGGTGCGCAGGCTGGTTGCGGCGTATGTGTGGGGGATGATGGCGATCTCGACCTGGTTGTCGGCGATGGCGGCTACGGTGAGGGAGATGCCTTCCACGGTGATGGAGTCTTTTTCGACGACGTAGCGGGAGAGGGAGTCGGGGATGGTGAAGCGGAGGCGGTAATCGGTGGTCTCGGTATCGGGGGTAATGGGGTCGAGGGAGACGAGGGTTGCGGTCCCGTCGACGTGCCCCTGAACGACGTGGCCTCCGAGGGGAGAGCCGGCGGGAGTGGGGAGTTCGAGGTTGACGGTGGCGTCGGGGGCGAGGTGGGAGAGGGTAGTGCGGGCGATGGTCTCGGCGGCGAGGTCGGCGGAGAAGCGTGGGGGGAAGGCGTGGGGCTCGATGTCGAGTGCGGTGAGGCAAACTCCGCTGACAGAGACGCTGTCTCCGGTGTTGAGGCGGCTGACGAGTTCGAGGGAGGCGCCGATGGTGATGCGGGTGACTCCTGCGTTGGGGGTGACACAGAGGACGGTTCCGGTGGTTTCGATGAGCCCGGTGAACATGAGGATAGGGTACAGGGAAGAGAGTGATGGGAACAGGGTAGTAAACCTTGCAGTAAAGGCGTTTGCGATGGGTTATGATTCGCCACCATGCTGGAACGGGTGTAGAATTCGAGGCCTAACGGGGCCTGCAAGTTCTAACGCTTCTGAGATTGCGAGGGCGTTATGTTGGGTCCTCCCCCTCAAAAATCAGTCGGTCATCGGTTTCGGTTTTTGCCCATGGAGCTGGCGCTGGCTGCCATGCTGCTGACGACTGCTGTCTCGCAGACACGAGATGGGCCGCCGCCAAGCCAAGCTCCGCCGCAACCTCGGACGAGTCCCCCTTCGGTTTCCACAACCCGGCAGCCGCCTTCGAGGGAGGGTCATGGAACCGACACGAATCCTGGCCAGTCGCCCCATGGTTCCGGCAACGGTGCGGCGATTGCGGGAGCCGCTGCCGGCGCTGCGGTTGGAGGCATACTGATTGGAGAACTGATCGCACATCACAATGCTTCGCCAGAGCATTTTGGAAAGAATGGCCCGGAGGTCCCCAAACAACTGGATATGAGCAGCTTTGCGGTTAAGGGGCTGGTAGGTCCCAATTGGCCGGTTGTGCTTGACTTCATGCTTGATTCGCCGGGTTCGGCACAGATCGAGATCACCGCGGCTGACAAGCATCACATGCAGGCCACATTGACCAATCCGCCGAATCGTCGGGCTTACGGGATATTTCGGATTCCCCCGAACTTTGGAACGAAGGTGCAGACGGCGGTGTTTCAGGTGCGCTCGGTTGCGGCTGCGGCTACGACGACACCGGCTGCAGCCGGCGCGGGAACGAGGGCTGCTGCTCCGGGGTTGCGTGTCTACGGTATGGGTGCAGGGGAGAGAGCGGTCGGCTCGGTGGCGATCGATCAACTGACGTTTCAGCCGGCAATTATTCATCCGAAGGCGAAGGAGGTGGCGACCTTCGGATTTCATGCCCACTCGGCTTTCAACGGCGTTCGCGCTGAATTTATATTTACGACGCTGTATAACGGCCACATTCTTGTTGAACTCGACCAGGAGCAGAAGCTATCTCCTATTCCTGAGGGCGAACGAGCTCAGGGGACTTGGGAAGGAAAAGGGAAGACCGGGCAGCACATGCTTCAGGTGAGGGCATGGCGAGGGCTCGAGAATGGCGGAGACTGGGTTGTGGCCTGGTCGCCAGACATTGTTGATGTTGTGAAGTAAATCTCGCTGGCAGGAGACGGCTTGACCAGCCTGAAGGAACATTGGCGAGGGTCACTACTATTCCGCAGAGTGACTGCTGCGTGCCTGTTTATTCTTGCAGCAGCGCTTGTCTACTTTGGGTCTCGTATTCCGCGTTCAGTCTTGCTGCCGGCCGATGATCTCAACACGAAGTGCGTTGCACGGGTGGGCGAGTCACAGATGATCCTGCTGAAGCCCAACGTTGGGGAAGGTGACCTTGCACTCTCGTATGTGGGCAACAAGAACGAGATCGCGGACATCTGGCTTGAGAACGCAACGCTCGATGACAGATCGCAGCGACTGCTGTTTCCGAACTCCGGCACAAAGGCGGCGAGCGCGATCAGCTATACGACCGGCGGCAGCGCGAGTCGTGAGAAGTCAGACGATACCTGCCACACGACGATTGAGATTCGCCGTGCGAAGGGATCCGCTCCGTTAGACACATTGAAGCTTTACCAGTCGGATGCGACCGCGGGTCCGCAACGGTTCCGACAAGTTGTTCTTGATGCGGGCAAGACTGCGATGGAGATTGAGGTCCATACCGACTCTCCGACTCCCGGTGCCATCGATTTGCCCGGATGCCACAAGCTGTTGACCGTGGGCGGTAACCAACCAGTGGATCTGCCGCCGATTCCGGTTCAGATGATTGTACCGAGCGGGAAGATTGATGTGCATTTCAACCCTTCCGATCCGGCGTTGCCTATTTGGACAGGTAAAGAACAGACGTTCGAAGCAGTTTCGCTTGGGGACGGGACCTTGCGCGGAAAGGGGCTTGAGATTGTTTCGATGGGCAAGACCCAGGCGCCGCCGGAGTTGGATGTGCGCGCCGCTGGCTCCGGCGATGGCATTACCTTCAGTCGCATCAAGCTCGGCTCAGAGATGATGCAGCTTGAGATTGGGCGTGATCCGGAAAAGGCGAAGGCGTACGCGGACGGTACTTCGCTCTATAACTATGACCTGGTTGCGGCGATCCAGAAGAATCCAATCCTGAGCTTTGCCTTCGCTGTCGTGCTGGTGCCGGCATTGTGGAAATGGGTAAAGAAGAATTGTTTCCCTGATATGACCGATTGAGGAACCCAAATCTCCGGGGATTCCACACCAATCCCTCAGCCCGGCCCACGAGACCTCGCAGCGATTCAATGAGCTTGCCGAATCGTCGAGTTGTCCGGATCAGTGCTCCGAGCCCGAATTCGAATCGTCATATTCCAGCATTATCCCGTGTGGGTCTCGCCAGGCGTTCCGCCCATAAATTCAAGAACTCAATCAACTCGTGAGGTGGCCGGAGCCATACATTGGCCATGGTTGCTCGGAATTCCGATCGCACCAGGATCGAAAGTCCACGTTTGCCTAGAACGCGGAAAGCGTCTTCGTCCGTCGGGTCGTCTCCTAGAAAGGCTACCGCCGCATTGGAGTCGGTGTTGGTGAGAATGGCACCGATTGCATCTCCCTTATCAGGACGGGTAGTGCGTAGTTCCATACCACAGTCGAACGAAAGAAGTCTGACACTCGGAACTTCGTTGAATCTTCTCCAGCCCTTCTGGATACGGCTCAAAATGTCTTCGGCTTCTGCTGAAGCCAGGCCTCGCCAATGAACGGCAATCCCGCCTGGCTTTATTTCGGCAACCGAAAGGAGGCCTGATTGACGCAGCCAATCCTCCGCCTGGTGGAGAATCGAAAGAACTTCCGGATCGACGCTTGCACGCTCATACACACCGTCCGCTGAGATGTGCTCCAGTCCATGCGCACCCCATACCTCGAAATTCTTGAGCGGATTAAGTAGATTCTGTATTTCCTCTATGGGACGTCCTGATACGATCGAGACTTTGGTCCTGCCTGTCTGGATGATCCGGTCTAGTATTGCAATAATTCCTGGATACGGATAAGCCTTGTACCGATCTGTTTGAAACGGTGCCAATGTACCGTCGTAATCCAAAAGCAGTCGCGCAGTCTTGGTGCGGTCGCAGTGCAGAAAGAAATCTGCAATTGCCGAGCGGTGGTGGCTATCCTGCACGGCGGGTTTCCTGAATCGATACCTTCGATGCGGTAATTCTGCTTAGGCGAAGATCACAGAGATCTCCGATCAGACTGCCTGCCCACCAGTAAATATTGTGTTCTCTTACTG
>Ga0126381_100001653_pt1 | contig 23841 bp, 24 predicted proteins | sample PanSoiMetPlot_28_FD_96465 | JGI IMG/M metagenome (GOLD analysis project Ga0126381, IMG submission 96465) | Tropical forest soil microbial communities from Panama - MetaG Plot_28 | ecosystem: Environmental > Terrestrial > Soil > Tropical forest > Bulk soil | place: Panama | collected 2016-02-17 | reverse complement strand
CGGACGGAAAGCCGACCCGCGAGCGCCCCGGCCGCGCGCTGCGCCGCCAGCAACTACAGGCGGAGGCGCATCACTCCTAAAGTGTCGGAAAGCGAGCTGCCCCGCTACGGTTTGAATAGAGTGTGCAAAACCTCCTCGAACACCTCGCCGGAGGCTTGCGGCGACTGTTCCGGATGGTTTTGCGCCCGCCAGCGGAGGAACTCCCGCATCAACGCTTCCCACTCCTGCGCCGCTGCAGCAGCTGAGGTTCCGCTCCGTGTCTGAGTCGAGGTTCCGCTCCTTTCTTGGATCGGATCCCATTGGTGCTTCTCGGCAAACGAGCGCTGCTGCCAATATTGGATGAATTGCTGAGCCAGCTCCTCCTTGGTCTGCGAGGCCTCGCTGCTTCGCGGGGCGGCCGGTGCTACGGCATCCTTCTGCCGGGCGGCCTGTGCCTCATGCCGCGGCGCTGCCCTGGCGGCGTTTGCGGGGCGGAGGTCACCCGAAGTGACGCGATGCCAGCCGGGAACCTCGGCGGCTTGGTATGCCGTCATCGTGGCAGGACTGGGCAACGGCACTGCGGGGGGTGTCGAGAGAGCATCGACCGGGCGAGAGAGCTCGCTATGTCGCTCGGTTCCCAGCGCTCGATTGTTGACCGCCAGCACGACAGGCACTGCCACGGTGGCGACAGGAGCGCCGCGCCCCGCCTCTCCGCCGCCGATGAGCAGCGGATAGTCCGCGGGATTGAGGCGCCCTGGCAGATAGGTTCGCGCGACTTCCGCGGTGAACGGCACCGGCACGAAATGCACACCGTCGCCCTGATTGACATCGAAGAACAGACGCGCCGGGCTCTTCGCCACATGGACAATTGCGGCGATCCCGCCGCGCCGCAGCTGCTCGAGAGCGCGCGGCTCATCCAGCGATGTCGGCTGCACGTTGACCTGCAACGCCTGGAAGAGCACCGATTCGGTAATGAAGGCGCGGCTATCGGGTGCGCCGAAATTCACCTCCTTCCCTGCCAGATCGGCGCCGCTGGCGATCTCGCGACGCGCGAGAATGTGTACCTCTTCCCGGTCAAGCTTTGTGACATAGCCGATCGAGAGATCCACATTCGGAAAACGGCTGTCGCGCCGAAGATAGGGGAGCACGTCGGAAGGGACGATGGCGGCATCGGCGCCGCTGGGACCGATAAGGTCGGCGATGCTCTGCACCGGGCCTTGTCCGGCAATAGGCGCGACATGCACCGCCTGGGCGTCGAGCGCTGAGGTCAGGCCGCTGAGCGTCTGCATTACGGACGGATCAGCGCGCACCGATACCGACCCCACCGCAGCGACGCTCGATCGCTGCCGGGAGATTTCGATGCTCTGGGCGCTTGCTCCGCTCGCGACGCCAGTAAGGGACAGGGCCAGCACTACATAGCGAATGCTCATCATCGTGAACTCTCCAGCTGCGAGGCTATTGGAGGCTTGCGGCTCGCTCAGGCGACACGTGCCAGAGAATGATGTGGTAGTGTGGCTGTTCGACACCGGGATGGCCGCTTGTATAATGGATATCGACGGGGTCCACAGGGACGGGCGTTCCCTCCGCGATTTCCATCATCTTGCGAGCGTCGAGATCCGTCATCGGCACCATGTAGATCGTACTGACGAGATTTCCGGAGTGGTCATAGGCGCGGAAGGGGCCTAGCGGCAATGTGCCGGGTTGCACATAAAGCCTGCCGAGACCCGGGTAGAAATCTGGAAACCGCACGAGCTCGCTGACTTTCTTGTAGTCGCCTCCCGGCGGTTCCCTTGGCGGCAAACAGCACGCTGCCAATCCGGTGAGCGCGACAATCGCCAATGTTCCCGAGAGGGAATAAGCCATGCGCCCTGCTAAGCCGGACGAGAATTTGCGTGATGTATGCGCAGGGAGCGCGGGGGAGTTCTGTGCTTGTCTATGGCAAGACGCGCGGTCGAGTCAAAGATGAAAATCGGTTAGTTATGTACTGAAAACGCGCCGAGGCTCGGGCGCGCTGAAATAGTCGCTCAATCGCTCGAAATTACTGATTAAGTGCGGAAATTGGTCGCGCTTCCGGCAACTACTTGTGGAGGATCGCGTACGGGAACTACATGGCTCAGGAACTGCTCGGCCGAGCTACGCCAGCTGAACCGTAGGGCGCGAGAGCGACAGATCCCACGCGGAATATCCAGCGCTGCCGTTGCCGCTGCACGCAGATCCCAATCGAGCACTCCGGCCCCGCTACTGCCGACTACGTCCAGCGGACCCGGGACCGGCAATGCCGCTACCGGCAACCCGCAAGCCAGCGCCTCGAGCAGCACGAGCCCGAATGTCTCTGTACGGCTCGGCAAAACCAAAACATCAGCCGACGCATAATGCCCGACCAGCGCCTCGCCCTCCTGGCGCCCGGCAAAATATGCGCCGGGATAGCGCCGCCTCATTTCCGGCAGCAGGTGGCCCTCGCCGACGACCAGCTTCGGACCCGGCAGATCGAGTTCCAGGAAGGCTGACACGTTCTTTTCTGCCGCGACCCGTCCGACGTAGAGGAATACCGGACGAGGCAGATCGAGAGCGCGGGCACACCCCGGCCGGAACAGGACAGTGTCAACGCCGCGCGTCCACGACACGACCCGCTCGAAGCCGCGGCCCGCCAGCTCGCGCCTAACGGTCTCGGTCGCGACCATGACCGCGCTCGAAGGACGGTGAAATCGCCGTAGAGCCGCATACGTCCAGGATGGCGGGAAACCGAAGCGGGCACGCAGATATTCCGGATATTTGGTATGATAGGCTGTCGTAAAGCGAAGGCCGTGTTTGACGCAGTAATTCCGGGCTGCGAGACCGAGCGGGCCTTCCGTCGCGATGTGGATCGCGTCGGGCGCCAGCGCCGCCAGCCGCCGCGCCAGGGACTGCCCCGCACCGAGTGCCAATCGGACCTCTTTATCCGTCGGGCACGGGACGGAGCAAAACAGATCAGGAGTCAGCGGAACTGCTTCATGGCCAGCCGATAACAGCTCTTTTTGCAAAGCCGCCAGCGTGCGCGCGACCCCGTTGACCTGCGGCGGCCACGCATCGGTGACGAGCGCAAACCTCATTAGACCGAACCGAGCAGCACCGAAACCTCGGCCTCGGCTTCCACCTCAGCGGCATCGGGAGCGCGGCCGGCAAGCCGGTCGAGCGCCCACTCGTCGATCCAGGTGATCAGCTCCAGCCTGCCGTCGAAATGCTCGACGAGGGCGGTGCAGCTCTCTACCCAGTCGCCGTCGTTGCAGTACAGCACCCCCTTCATCTTGCGGATTTCGGCGTGATGGATATGGCCGCAGACGACGCCGTCGACACCGCGGCGGACTGCTTCGTCGACCACGGCATCGGCAAACGAGGCGATATACTGCATAGCGTTTTTCACCCGATGCTTCAGGTAGGCCGATAGCGACCAATATTGGTAACCAAGCCGCCGCCGTGCTTTGTTGAGATAACGGTTCAGCCACAACGCCGCGGTGTATGCGCGGTCGCCGAGCATTGCCAGCCAGCGGGCGTGCTTGACGACGGCGTCGAACACATCACCATGGATCACCAGCAGCAGCCGCCCGTCTGCGGTAACGTGGATCACCTCCTCTGTAACCTCCACTCCACCGAACTGCAGCAGCGCGTAGTCGCGCAACCACTCGTCGTGATTGCCCGGCACATAAACGACGCGCGCGCCTTTGCGAACCTTGCGCAAGATCTTCTGCACGACGTCGTTGTGAGTCTGAGGCCAGTACCATGATTTCTTGAGCCTCCAGCCGTCGATGATGTCGCCGACCAGATAAATTGTCTCGGCATCGTTCCAGCGCAGAAAGTCGATCAGGAAGTCGGCCTTGCAACCTCGCGTGCCGAGATGCACATCGGAAATCCAGATTGTGCGATACTGGCGCATTATTGCCGCCCGGCTCACATCGGCGCTCCACCGCTTTGTGCTTCCGGGCGTTTCGAATATGACCAGATCTGCGCCGGGAGCAGGTTGCGCCAGACTCGGCAAATCTCCTGGCCCACAATGCCCAGCGCCGCAATCGGCAAAGGTGACGAGAATGCGTTGGTCAATTGGAGAAAATGGCCTCCTGGCCCGAGGAGATCGAGGCACGGCGTCACGATGGCTGCTTGTGCCGCCAGCGGAAACCACTTGATCGGAAGGCTGGAAACGACCGTGCACAACCGCTCGGCGCGCCCCGAGAGGTAGCCCCCGATCCGAGTGGCATCGCCCTCGATCACCGTTATTCCTGGGAACTCACGGCGCAGCACTGCGACCAACCGCGGCTCGCGCTCGAGAGCGATGATGCGGTCTGTCGGGCAGCCGGCGCGCACGAGGCCGCGCGTCAAACTTCCCGTCCCGGCGCCGAGTTCGAGCACCGGCCCCGGCCTGCGAAAGTCGACAAAGCTCGCGAGCGCGTCGGCCAAGTGCGTGCCGCTCGGATTCGCGGCGGCAATTCGCAGCGGCTTTTGCAGCCAAAGCCCAAAGAAGATGGTTGCATGAGCGGCCATAAGATCACCCCGTCGGCCTGCGGCATGTTCTAGCGATTGTATGTTACAGTTTGACGAGTGCTAGATATGGAATTATAGCCGCAAAACCGTCATCAGCGCGTGTTAATTATGTCTGATAAGGCGAGAGGAGCGCGAAATGATGGCCAGGAAAGCTACCCGCCCTACCGCGCGGCAGAACGTTTTCGGGGCAACCTTTTCCCGCTTTGTGAGCAAACGCCGTCCACAACCGCGGCCACGCCTCGCCGGCCTGCGGAAATGGCCATTGCTGCACCGTTTCGCGCCTCGGCCCGTGATCAAGGCACCCGATCCCGTTTCGCTCGCTATTTTCGCGATCGACTGTGTCGGGCCGGCGGCCGTGCGCGCGTGCGCGTCCGGCGTCGAAGTCTGTATTGCAGCTCCCGACGAGGCGACGGCTGAGGTCTTTCGCGCAGCGTTGGCCGAAACGGCGCGGCGCCGCGAAACCGACCGTTTGATCAGAATCGTCGTTGATTGACTAGGCTATTGGGCAGGCCGATCGAGCGCGTATCCAGCCGAGCGAACCGTACGCACGATATCGGCGGCGTCATTGGCGTTTAGCGCTTTGCGCAAGCGGCGGATGTGAACATCGACGGTTCGCGCTTCGACATAGACGTCGTGTCCCCAAACGGCATCGAGCAGCTGCTCGCGGGAAAATACTCGCCCAGGATGCAGCATCAGGTATCGCAAGAGGCGAAATTCAGTGGGGCCGAGGTGGACGGGACTGCCGGCGCGCGACACCCGATGTGCGGCGGTATCGAGCTCCACGTCGGCATACTGCAATACATCCTGTGTGATATTGGGCTGGGCGCGCCGCATGACGGCACGCAAGCGGGCCACAAGTTCGCTCGGGCTGAACGGCTTGACGACATAGTCGTCGGCGCCGCTATCGAGACCACGCACACGATCGGTTTCCTCGCCGCGCGCCGTCAGGATAACGACTGGAAGAGCGCGGGTCTCCGGAGACCGGCGGATGCGGCGGCAGACTTCTATCCCGGAAACCAATGGCAACATCCAATCGAGCAGCACGAGATCGGGTTTGCGTTCGGCGATCTGCACCATCGCTTCCTCGCCGTCGCCCGCCGCGCAGACCTGAAAGCCCTCTTTTTCGAGGTTGTAGCGGAGCAAGGTGACGAGCGGAGCCTCGTCTTCGACGACAAGGACGAGGGGTTTGTTCATTGCGGAGCACTCGGCGGAGTTATGACTTCGAGGCTCGAAACATCGCCCTTCGGACGCAGCTGATTGAGCGGCGTTCCATTCACGAGATAATATAAATTCTCTGCTATATTGGTCGCGTGATCGCCGATCCGCTCGATGTTCTTGGCCATAAAGAGAAGATGAGTACAAGACCCGATACTGCGGGGATCTTCCATCATATAGGTCAGGAGCTCGCGAAATAGGCTCGAATACATCTCGTCAAGCTCCGCATCCCGCTCCCAAACCGCATACGCCTTGTCGGCATCCCGCTCGACATACGCGTCGAGGACGTCCTTGATCTGCAGTTGCGCGAAGTTGGCCATGCGCGGCAGCGCATAGGCCGGCTGCACCGGTGGCGTCTGGGCGAGCGCTATCGAACGCTTGGCGACGTTGCACGCATAGTCGGCGATGCGCTCGAGATCGCTGCCGATCTTCAGCGCCGCGAAAATCTCACGCAGGTCGCGCGCGACCGGCTGACGCAACGCGAGGAGCCGGATCGCAAGGTTGTCGAGCTCGCGCTCGAGCTGGTCGACCTTGGTGTCCTCTTCGACGACCCGCGCGGCAAGATCGGTATCCCGCGTGGTCACCGCCTCGATCGCCGCGCCCAGCTGGCTTTCGGCGAGCCCGCCCATCTCTGCGACGGTATTGTTGAGCTTGCGAAGCTCCTCGTCATAAGCTCTGGCGATGTGCTCGGAAGCCATTGGCGAACCTCCCACTTTCCTCGCGCTCAACCGAACCGGCCGGTAATGTAATCCTCGGTGTGCTTTTGCTTCGGGCGCGTGAAGATCCGTTCGGTTTCATCGAATTCTATCAGCTCTCCGAGATACATGAACGCCGTGTAATCCGAACTGCGCGCCGCCTGCTGCATGTTGTGGGTCACTATCGCGATGCAATACTCAGCTTTCAGCTCGGCGATCAGCTCCTCGATGCGTTGTGTCGAGATCGGGTCCAATGCCGAGGCGGGCTCGTCCAACAGGAGAATTTCCGGCCGGACCGCAATGGCCCGCGCGATGCACAGGCGCTGCTGCTGGCCGCCCGACAGGCCGAGCCCGCTCTGCCCCAACTTCTCTTTCACCTCGTCCCATAGCGCCGCTCGGCGCAGCGCCGACTCGACCCGGTCGTCGAGTTCATGATGCGGCAATTTTTCATAGAGCCGGAGCCCAAAGGCGATGTTGTCGTAAATCGACATCGGAAATGGCGTCGGCTTCTGAAACACCATGCCGATCCTCGCCCGCAGAAGATTGAGATCCAGTCCCGGCACTAGAATGTTCTCGCCATCGACGAGAACCTCCCCGGTAGCCCGCTGCCCCGGATAGAGTTCGTAAATCCGGTTGAGAATACGGAGAAGGGTCGACTTGCCGCAGCCGGAGGGACCGATGAACGCGGTCACCCGCTTGTCGTGCAGCGGCAACGTGATGTTCTTCAGAGCCCTGAAGCCGCCGTAATAAAAGTCGACGTCCCGGATCAAAACCTTCTGCCTCGCAGCCGGCTGTGCTTCGCCCTCGCGCAAATCCGGTCGGAAAATTGGCATTGCGTGCCGCACAGCAGGCGGGCTCATTGCTTGAAAGTACTCCACGAAGCCAGCGCTCTGGCGCCGATGTTGAGGAAGAGAACCGCGATCGTGATCAACAACGCGCCGGCCCAGGCGAGCGTCTGCCAATCGGCATAAGGGCTCATCGCAAATTGAAAGATCACGACCGGCAGATTGGCCATAGGCCCATTCAAATTCGTACTCCAGAACTGGTTGTTGAGCGCGGTGAACAGCAGTGGAGCGGTTTCGCCCGCGATGCGCGCCACGGCCAGCATCACGCCGGTCACAATGCCCTGCATCGCAGCGCGGTAGCAGACCAGCATGATCACCTTCCATCGGGGCGAGCCAAGTGCGGCCGCCGCCTCGCGCAACGCGTTCGGGACCAAGTTCAACATGTCTTCGGTTGTCCGCACGACCACGGGAATGACGATGATGGCGAGAGCCACGGCCCCGGCCCAAGCCGAGAAATGCCCCATGCGGACGACCATCAACTCGTAGACGAAGAGGCCGACGATGATCGACGGCGCGCTCAATAAAATGTCGTTTATGAAGCGCACAGCTTCGCCAAACCGGCTGCCGCGGCTGTACTCGGCGAGAAAGGTCCCGGCGAGAATACCCGTCGGAGTCCCGATCGCAGTTGCGATCGAGGTCATAACGACGCTGCCGAAAATTGCGTTCAACAACCCGCCCGTACTGCCGGGCGGCGGGGTCATTTGTACGAACAACACCGGGGATATCGCGGCTACCCCGTTCCAGAGCAGCGTCCACAGCACGAGAACGAGCCACAGCAGTCCAAACCCGGTAGCGGCCATGCACAGCGTCATGACCAGGCCGTTTATGATGCGCCGCCGGAGGTAGTTTTCCACTGGCTCAGCCTCCCGCCTGCTTTTGTAGCCGCAGCAGCAGCAATTTCGCGGCCGCCAGCACGACAAAGGTAATGACGAAGAGGATCAGTCCCAGCGCCACCAAGGACGACAGGTACAGATCGCCGACTGCCTCCGTGAATTCGTTTGCCAACGAGGCAGAGATCGTTGTCCCCGGCTGCAGGATCGAGGCGCCGATGCGGTGCGCGTTGCCTATGACAAAGGTGACTGCCATCGTCTCGCCGAGAGCCCGGCCGAGGCCCAGCATGATGCCGCCGACCACGCCAATACGGGTATAGGGCAAGACGATCCGCAGGACGACCTCGGTTCTTGTGGCGCCGAGGCCGTAGGCGCTTTCCTTCAGCATTGCCGGCACGGTCTCGAAGACGTCGCGCATAATTGAGGATATGAAGGGAAGCACCATGATGGCCAGGATGAAGCCGGCCGTCAGAACGCCGATCCCCAGGGGCGGGCCGGCAAACAAAGCCCCGATCCCGGGGATTTGTCCAAGCGAATCGATGATCGCCGGTTCGATGTATTGCTGCACGAATGGCGCGAAGACGAACATGCCCCAGATCCCATAAATGATGCTGGGAATCGCCGCCAACAGCTCGATCATTGTGGCGAGCGGCCGCTTCAACCAGATGGGACAGATTTCGGTGATGAACATCGCCACCCCGAACGCCACCGGGATGCCGATCACCATTGCGATAGTCGAGGTGACGAGGGTTCCGTAGATTGGCGCCAACGCGCCGAATTTCTCGGTAACCGGGTTCCAGATGTCGGTGTAGAGAAAAGCGCCACCGAAGGCGCGCAATGCCGGGATTGCGCCTTCGATCAGCGCGACGATCACCCCGCCCAGGATGAGGAGGACGAAGAGCGCAAACAAGAACGTCAGATGGTGGAACAGGAAGTCGCCGACGGCTCCGCGCCCCGATTTTCCGGCGGACACCCTGTGCAGCGCGATGTCAGCTGGCACTGCTCACCTCAATGGGCTGCCGATATCACTACCGCGAGCGAGCGCTTTTCGGGGTGGCGGCACAAACCGCTAAGACGGGCGCCCGGTCCAAGCCGGCTTACCGTCGGGGCCCTTGATCTGCTGCCAACTCTGTTCGACCAGTTTGACCACATTGTCGGGCATCGGCACGTAATCGAGTTGTTCCGCCAGCTGAACGCCATTGCGATACGACCAGTCGAAGAAATTCAGTGCCTCACGCGCCGCGTCAGGCTTTGTCTGACGCTTATGCATCAGGATGAAACTTGCCCCGGTGATCGGCCAGCTGTCTTTTCCGGGCTGATTCGTCAGCAGCAGATAAAAATCCTGCGCTTTCTCCCAATCGGCATTTGCCGCCGCCGACTGGAAGGTCTTGCTGTCCGGGGTAACGAACTCGCCGTCCTTGTTGCGCAACAGCGCATAGGTCAGTTTGTTTTGCTTGGCGTAGGCATATTCAACGTAGCCGATCGCGCCGCCGGTACGGCTCGCCATGGCCGAGACGCCCTCATTCCCCTTGCCGCCGATCCCGGTAGGGAATTGCACGGAGGTGTTCTCGCCGACCTTGTCCTTCCATTCCGGGTTAACCTCCGAGAGATAGTGCGTGAAAATGAAGGTGGTTCCCGACCCGTCGGACCGGTAGACTGGCGCGATCGCCTGATTCGGCAATTTCAGCCCGCTGTTGAGGGCAGCGATCTCCGGATCGTTCCATTTGGTTATTTTGCCGAGGTAAATCTCCGCCAGCACTTTGCCGTCGAGTTTCAGCTGACCGGGCTGTACTTCCGGCAGATTGACCACCGGAACGACTCCGCCCATGATCATCGGAAACTGGGTGAGATCCCCTTTTTCGAGATCGGCCGGCTTCAGCGGCATGTCCGATGCCCCGAAATCGACGGTGTTGGCCGTGATCTGTTTGATGCCGCCGCCAGAACCGATCGACTGATAGTTCATCTTCAGCCCTGTCTTCGCTGCATAGGCTTCGGCCCATTTGGCGTAGATGGGATAGGGAAAAGTGGCGCCGGCGCCGTTGATTTCAGCCGCTTTCGCGCCAAAGCAGATTGCGGCAGTTACAACTATTCCAAAGAGTGCAATCCGATATGGGTTCAAGGTCTGCTCCGTTGAAAACAAGGGCGGCCGACCCGACGGGCCAGGAGTCTCTTAACGGCGCTTTGATTAGTTTCTATGACGTTTTTGTTTCGTTTATATGACAGTCACTAATCGCGTCGCTGGGCTGCGGGTGCAAAAAGACAGTGAAAACCGACCCTGCGCCCGGCGCGCTGTCGATCTCGAGAAAGCCGCGATGGTGATTGAGGATGTGTTTCACAATCGCCAAGCCGAGCCCCGTGCCGCCCATCTCGCGGGAGCGCGCCGTGTCGACGCGATAAAAACGTTCGGTCAGCCGAGGCAGATGCTCGCGCGCGATGCCCTCGCCATGATCTCTGACCGCTATCGCGATGAAAGGCGTAGAGCCGGCATCACCGCTGGGACGCCGCCATTTGGTATCGCCGCTGACCGTGATCTCGGTTCCCGAGCGGCCGTATTTGATCGCGTTGTCGACCAAATTCTGAAACACCTGCGCGAGTTCGTCATGGTCGCCGATAACTGCCGGAATGTTGGGCGGCAGCGCGAGGTGGATTGGCATCCTGCGCTCGGCGGCGCGCAGCTCAAGGCTTTCCACGACGTGCTGGAGTAGCGAACTCAGTTCGACGCGATCTCTCGGCATCACATGCTCGTTGAGCTCGATCCGCGACAACGAGAGCAGGTCTTCGACGAGCCGGGTCATCCGCGATGCCTGCTGGTGCATGATTGCGAGAAACCGCTGCTGGGCTTCCGCGTCGTCACGCGCCGGTCCCCGCAAGGTTTCGATAAAGCCGATCAGACTAGCCAGCGGCGTGCGCAGCTCGTGGCTCGCATTGGCGATAAAGTCCGCTCGCATCTGCTCGGCCCGTTTCAACTGAGTGATGTCGTGCAAGGCCAGCACGGCAACCGCACTGTTAGGCGGAGGATGATCGATACGGGCGAGGCGGGCGCGCAGCTGGCGCTCAAGCGGGGCGGTGATGGTAAAGTCGACGACTCTCGCCGTCTCGCCGCCGAGAACCGCGTCGGCCGCAGCCAATACGGCGGGATTGCGCAGCGCCGTGGCGAGATCACGAAGCTCCGATAGAGGGCCTATAAAGGCGGTGGCCTGGGCATTGGCCCCGACGATCCTTCGCCGCATGTCGAGCAGGATCAAGGGGTCCGGCGCGGCTGCGATTACGGCTTCTGCTGCGGCCGCCCGTTCCTCGAAGGTGCGGACGCGCTCACGCCAACGCCGCATCACTCTGACGATGACGAGCCAGAGCTCGCGCGCGACCGGGGCTAGCGACCCCGCGATCTGCCGTGCAATCGCGTCGGACGGCTTATCGGGGCCCAGCGTCTCGGCGGCATCGCGGATAGTAGCTAGACCGCTGACAGTTCCGCCGATGACGAATGCGGTGGCGGCCAAGATGATGGCCCCGGAGATCAATGCCGCACGTGGGGCAGCAAAGCCCGACGCGGCCAGTACCGCCAACGTGATCAGGCTGGGTGCGCTAACCGCCAAAACCATCGTGGCGGTACGATAGATCCTCGAGGCCCGGCGACCGATCACTGCTTCAGCCGCCTCACTCGCCACCGCCTATTCGCGGGCCGTGCCGACCTGCCTCGATGCTCAGCGGATTGCGTCGTGCGCCGAGAGGGCGGCCAAGTTGACGAGGTCGGACACTGTTGCACCCATATTGGCGATTTGCACGGGCTGAGAGAGCCCAAGCAGGAGCGGTCCGACTGCTGTGCCTCCGCCGAGGGGCGGAAGCAGCTTTGCCGTAATGTTGGCGCTGTGCAGCTCGGGCATGATCAGCACGTTCGCCGGACCCCGCAGGCGGCAGAACGGATAGACCTGACGCATGAGTTTATCGTCGAGAGCGACATCAGCGCTCATCTCGCCGTCATACTCGAAGCCGACGTCGCGCTGATCGAGCAATCTCACCGCATCCCGCACGCGTTGGCCGTCCTTCCCCATCGGATTTCCAAAATTCGAATAGGACAGCAGCGCCACCCGCGGGGCCAGCCCGAGTTCGCGCGCTTTGGCGGCCGCCTGGGTGGCGATATCGGCCAGCTGCTCCGAACTCGGTGCCTCATGGACGAGCGTATCGGCGAGCAGAACGGTCCGCTCGCGCGCGAGCAGCACCGTTAGGCCGAAAAGTACGCTGCCGGGCTTTACGGCAACAACCCGCGAAATCTCGTCGAGGACATCGAAGGAGTTGCGGGTTACCCCCGTCACCATCGCATCCGCATCGCCGCAGGCGACCATGCAGGCGGCGAAGACGTTGCGATCCTGGTTCACCAGGCGTTGGCAATCGCGATACAACATGCCCCGGCGCTGCTGACGCGCGTAGAGGAAGTCGGTATAGCGCTTGTTGTGCTGCGACAGTCTCGCATTGTGGATTTCGAGACCCTGGGACGACGTCAAGCCGATCGCGGACATCGTCGCTTTGATCCGTTCGTCGCGGCCGACGAGCACCGGCGTTCCATAGCCGCTTTCGGCAAACTGCAGGGCGGCGCGGATGATTTTTTCTTCTTCGCCTTCAGCAAAGACCACGCGCTTCGGGGCCGCTCGCACCTGCTCGAAAATCAGCTCGAGCCCCGCGGCGGTGGGGTCGAGGCGGGCCCGCAGGCTCCGCTTGTAGGCGCCCATGTCGAGAATCGGCCGGCGGGCGACCTTCGAATCCATCGCTGCCTTGGCAACCGGTGACGGCACGGCCCAGATCAGGCGCGGGTCGAATGGTGCGGGAATGATGTAGTCCGGCCCATAAAGCAGGCGCTCGCCGGAGTAAGCCGCGGCAACCTCGTCCGGCACATCCTCCCGCGCGAGCTCGGCCAATGCTTCGGCTGCCGCTATCTTCATCGCGTCGTTGATTGTCGACGCACGCACATCGAGCGCGCCGCGGAAGATGTAGGGAAAACCAAGGACGTTATTGACCTGGTTCGGATAATCTGACCGGCCGGTAGCGATGATCACGTCGGAGCGGACGGCACGGACCTCTTCCGGAGTAATCTCTGGATCGGGATTGGCCATCGCGAAAATGATCGGCTTGTCGGCCATGGATCGGACCATCGGCTGGTCGACCGCGCCCTTCGCGGAAAGCCCGAAAAAGACGTCCGCCCCTTCGATCGCCTCTGCAAGAGTGCGCGCCCTCGTCTCGACCGCATGCGCCGATTTCCATTGGTTCATGCCGTCGGTGCGGCCGCGGTAGATGACGCCGCGTGTGTCGCAGAGCGCGACGTTCTCGGATGGCAAACCCATCGTTTTTAAGAGTTCGACGCAGGCAATCGAGGCAGCACCCGCACCGTTGACCACCATCTTGACGGTTCGGAGTTCGCGGCCGGTCAGATGCAGGGCATTGATCAAACCGGCCGCGGCGATGATGGCCGTCCCGTGTTGATCGTCGTGAAACACCGGAATATCGAGCAGCTCACGCAGTCGCTCTTCGATGATGAAACATTCGGGTGCTTTGATGTCTTCCAAATTGATGCCGCCGAACGCCGGATGGAGAAACCGCACGCAATTGACGAATTCATCAACATCACGCGTGTCGATTTCGAGATCGATCGAGTCGATGTCGGCGAAGCGTTTGAACAGCGCGCATTTCCCCTCCATGACCGGCTTTGCAGCAAGCGCGCCGAGATCGCCGAGCCCCAGAACCGCGGTGCCGTTCGAGATCACCGCTACGAAATTGCCCTTGGAGGTGTAGTCGAAGACACTACTCGGCTGCCGTCCGATGTGCAGGCAGGGAAACGCGACGCCCGGCGAATAGGCAAGCGAGAGCTCCCGCTGCGTCGTCAGGGGCTTGGTCGGCGCAATCGAGAGTTTCCCGGGGCGTCCGTTGGCGTGGAACTGCAACGCCTCATCTTCGGTTGCGCGAATGATGCCGGTATCCATCTCGCCGAAGGCTCCTTGTTGGACGAGCCCAGATCGGCCTCAAGCCGATCGTATGTCAGGGCTTGTTAAGTCTAAATATCGGGTTTGGCGGCGTCAAAGCCACTGGCCGGCCGGGCCAGGTGTGTTGACAGTCCGGCCGACGCACCTATATTGCGCTGCTCCTCGCGGGGATCACCCGTCGAGGGTGGACGCGCGTCTTCGGCCGGAAGCGGGGCGCGAGAACGGAATTGACGTTATCATGTTCGCAGTGATCCGTACTGGCGGCAAGCAATACAAAGTCGCAAAGGACGATGTTATTTCGGTCGAGAAGCTTGCAGCCGAGCCCGGCGCGACGGTCGAGCTCGCCGAAGTGCTGATGATCGGCGAAGGCGTCGAAGTGGCGGTTGGTGCGCCGCTGCTCGACGGTGCTTCGGTTAGCGCCACCGTCGTCGAGCAGCGGCGGGCGGACAAGATCATCGTCTTCAAAAAGAAGCGGCGCCACAATTACCGCCGCAAGAAAGGTCATCGCCAGCAGCAGACCGTGTTGCGCATCACGGAGATCAGAAGCGCAGCCGGCGCGCGGCGCGAGGAAGGAGCGGCCAATGGCGCATAAGAAAGCAGGAGGTTCGTCGCGCAACGGGCGCGACAGCCGAGGCCGACGGCTCGGCGTCAAGAAGTTCGGCGGCGAGATCGTTATTCCCGGCAACATCATCGTTCGCCAACGTGGCACCAAATTTCATCCCGGTGCGCATGTCGGCATGGGTCGCGACCACACGCTGTTTGCGATTTCGGGAGGTGCGGTCAAGTTCCACACGGGACTGGCGGGACGCGCTTATGTTTCTGTCGTGCCGCGCGCGGTTCCGGCGCCGGAAGCCGCCGAATAGCCTTTCCCCGAAGCGCGCAGCAGTCCGAGGGGAACGGCACGCCGTTCCCCTTTGTGCTTTACGGTGGCGATGCAATTCCTCGATCAGTGCAAGATATATTTGAAAAGCGGCGACGGCGGCCGCGGTGCGGCGAGTTTCCGCCGGGAGAAGTTTATCGAGTTCGGCGGCCCCAACGGGGGTGACGGCGGCAAAGGCGGCGACATCGTCTTTGAGGCGGTCGAGAACCTCAACACGCTGATCGACTTTCGCTATCGGCAGCATTTTCGGGCACAAGACGGAAGACCGGGCGCCAAGGGCGAGCGTACCGGCGCGGATGGTGAAGACCTCGTATTGCGCGTGCCGGTCGGGACCCAGATCATGGACGCCGAAAACCACCAAATCCTGGCAGACCTCGCGCGCCCCGGCCAGCGCCTCGTGTTCCTGAAGGGCGGCGATGGCGGGTTCGGCAATGCGCATTACAAGAGCTCGACCAATCGCGCGCCGCGCCGTGCCGATCCCGGCTGGCCGGGCCGCGAAGCCTGGGTCTGGCTGCGCCTAAAGCTGATCGCCGATGCCGGTCTCGTCGGCCTGCCGAATGCCGGGAAATCGACCTTTCTTGCCGCGGTCTCGCACGCCCGGCCGAAAATCGCCGACTATCCTTTCACGACCCTGAAGCCGCAGTTGGGTGTCGTCCGGATGGATGAGGAGCGGGAGTTCGTGCTGGCCGACCTCCCGGGTCTGATCGAAGGGGCAAGCGAAGGGGCTGGGATAGGCACACGCTTTCTCGGGCATGTCGAACGCTGCGCGGTCGTTCTCCACCTTGTGGACGCGGGTCTCGACGATATCGCCGGCGCCTACCGCACGGTCCGGGAGGAACTCGCGCGATATGGCCACGGCCTGGCCGACAAGCCCGAAATCGTCGGCGTCAACAAGATCGACGCGATTAGTGCAGCGGCGGTGAGTGGGAAATGTCACGAACTCCGCGAGGCGGCCGGGCCGGACGCTAAAATCCTGCCGCTATCGGGCGCCACCCGCGCTGGCCTCTCGGACATGCTCGAGGCGGTATATGCGGCAGTCGAGGCGGCGCGCGGCCGTGCCAGTCAGAGAGAACCAGAGGCAAAGTCTCTGGCATCTGTATCATGACGCTTCTGGTCGGTAGTCGGCCTTCGGCGTCGTGCTGCATCACCGACCCCGGCAACGAGCCAGCCCCCGCCGAGGCGCTGGCTGGCTCACATCGGCTGGTTGTGAAGATCGGCTCGGCGTTATTGGTCGCCGAGAGTGGTGAGATTCACTGCGCTTGGCTTGCCGCCTTGGCCGACGACGTTGCGCGCTGTCGTTCGCGCGGTCAGGAGGTGATCCTGGTTTCGTCCGGCGCGATCGCCGTGGGCCGCCGGTACCTCGGTCTTGCTACGCGGCGGCTCCGGCTCGAAGAGCAGCAGGCCGCTGCGGCGACCGGGCAGATCCGTCTCGCACACGCCTATCAGGATGCGCTCGCCCGTCGCGGCATCACCGTCGCCCAGATTCTCCTGACCCTTGACGATACCGAGGAGCGCCGCCGCCATCTGAATGCCCGCGCCACCTTTGCCCAACTTCTGGCGCTCGGTGCAGTCCCCGTCGTCAACGAGAACGACACGGTGGCGACCGCCGAGATCCGGTTTGGCGACAATGATCGGCTCGCCGCCCGCGTCGCGCAGATGACGAGCGCCGATATGCTGGTGCTGTTGTCCGATATCGACGGCCTTTACACCGCCGATCCCCGCAAAGACCCGAGCGCTCGGCACGTCGCGACAGTGCATGAGATCGGGCCCGAGATCGAGGCAATGGCCGGCGAGGCGCCGCCCGGTTACAGCTCGGGCGGTATGGTGACGAAGCTCGCGGCTGCCCGCATTGCCATGAGCGCCGGCTGCCGCATGCTGATCGCCAAGGGGAAGAGCGGAAGCCCCGCGTCGGGGCCGCTTGCCGCAATCGAGGCCGGTGCCCGTGCGACGCTGTTTTTGCCACGCGGCGAGCCGCGTTCGGCGCGCAAAGCGTGGATCGCCGGCGCGGTCAATCCATCCGGCACGGTAATTGTCGATGACGGCGCCGCGAGAGCGCTGCGCCGCGGCACGAGCCTGTTGCCGGCGGGTGTAGTCGGTATCGAGGGCACCTTCGAGCGCGGCGACGCGGTGATCATACGCACCCGTGCCGGCATCGAAGCCGCGCGAGGTCTCTCGGCCTATTCGAGCGCGGATATAAGGCAGATTGCGGGTCACAAGAGTGGTGAAATCGCCGAGATCCTCGGGTACCGTGGTCGTGATGAGATCATTCATCGCGACGATCTGGTGGTGACCGAACGCCGATGACGACCGAGACGCTGCTACGTGATCCAGCCACGAGATCAGAGTTGGATCTGAATGCTGAAATGGCCAAGCTCGGGCATCGCGCCCGAGAGGCCGCTACCACCCTTGCGCTTGCGTCGCCCGAGGCCAAAGTCGCGGCGCTGAACAATGCCGCGGCCGCGGTCAGGGCCAGAGCAGCCGAAATCCTCGCCGCTAACGCGCGCGATCTCGCGGAGGCAGAGAACCAGGGCCTCTCGACGGCGCTGCACGACCGGCTGGCGCTCGATCCCAAACGCGTCGAAGCGATCGCCGCCGGCCTCGCGGCAATCGCCGCGCTGTCCGAGCCGGTCGGCCGCGTTCTGGCCGAATGGACGCGTCCGAACGGCCTCTCGATCCAGCGCCTCGCGGTGCCGCTCGGGGTCATCGGCATCATTTACGAAAGCCGGCCGAACGTCACCGCGGATGCCGGCGGGCTCGCGCTCAGATCCGGCAACGCGGCAATCCTGCGCGGCGGCTCGGAGAGCTATTACTCTTCGCGAGCGCTGGTCTCGGCTTTGCGCGAGGGGCTGCGCTCCGCGGGCCTGCCGGAAGCGGCGATCCAGCTGGTGCCGACACGCGACCGCGCGGCTGTTGGGCTGATGCTTGCGATGAACGGCGTCATCGACATCATCGTGCCGCGCGGCGGTCCGTCGCTGATCGAACGGGTCCAGCGCGAGAGCCGCATCCCGGTCATCGCTCACCTCGAGGGGCTGTGCCACACCTATGTCGACGCCGCGGCGGACCCCGAGAAAGCGCGCAAGATCGTGCTCAACGCCAAGATGCGGCGGGTGTCGATCTGCGGCGCCATGGAGACCTTGCTCGTCGACCGCGCAGCGAATGCGCTGCTTCCCGCGATCCTCGCCGATCTGCGCGCCGCCGGCTGCGAGCTGCGCGGCGACCCTGAGGTCCTGGCGATCGATCCGGCAGCGGTGCCGGCGACCGAGGAGGATTGGCGCACCGAATATCTCGATGCGATCCTTGCCGTTCGCATCGTCGACGGCCTGAATGGCGCGATCGAGCATATCGCACGTTTCGGCTCGCACCATACCGACGCGATCATCACCGAGGACAGGGCGACCGCAGAGCGCTTCCTGCGCGAGGTCGACAGCGCCATCGTGCTGGTGAATGCCTCGACCCAGTTCGCGGATGGCGGCGAGTTCGGTATGGGCGCCGAAATCGGCATCTCGACCCAGCGCTTGCCGCCGCGGGGACCGGTCGGCGCCGAGCAGCTGACAACCTACAAGTATCTTGTGCGCGGCAACGGGCAGGTGCGCCCCTGAGCGGCACTGAGAGCGCCGAGCGCGCGACCCGGCATCGCCGGATTGGGCTGCTGGGCGGATCGTTCAACCCGGCGCATGGCGGACATCTGCATATCAGCCGGCTTGCGCTCAGATGTCTCGCGCTCGACCAAGTTTGGTGGCTCGTTTCGCCGCAAAACCCGTTGAAGCCGGCCGACGGCATGGCCCCCTTCACGACACGGCTGGAATGGGCCGGGCAGGTCGCCGCTGGACATCCGCGGATTGTCGTCAGCGATTTGGAAAATCGGCTGGGCGCGTCCCACTATACGGCGGATACGCTGGCCGCCCTGCGCCGCCGCTTTCCGCGCCTGCGCTTTGTCTGGTTAATGGGCAGCGACAACCTCCTGCAGGTCCCCTGTTGGGAGCGCTGGACCGAAATCTTTAACACTGTATCCGTTGCTGTGTTTGACCGCCCTACCTATTCTTTAAAAGCACTCTCTGGGCTCGCGGCAAAGCGCTTCGCGGCAAGGCGCGTGTCAGTATCCGCGGCGCGCAGACTGGCAGAGATGAAGCCACCGGCTTGGGTGTTTTTTCATACACCGCTCGACGCGCGCTCGGCGACCCGTATCCGGTCCCAGGATGCTACAACTTTCCAATCGGCTAAGGAGCAAAGACCCGCATTGTCTACGATCACCGCCCTCAAACCCCGTTCCCAACAAACCCAGGATCAGCCGGACCTTCTCAACCTCGTGCTGCAGTCTCTCGAAGACGGCAAGGCGGAAGACATCGTCACGATCGACTTGGCCGACAAGACGACGATCGCCGACCAAATGGTGATCGCGAGCGGTCGCTCGAACCGGCAAGTGCTGGCCCTGACCGAGCGTCTCGTCGAGACGCTCTCGCGCCGCGCCCGTATCTCGATCGAAGGAAAGACCCACGCCGATTGGGTGCTGATCGACGCGGGTGATGTGATCGTACACCTGTTCCGGCCCGAGATCCGCGCCTATTACAACCTCGAGAAGCTGTGGGGCGAATTTTTGCCCGACAGCGAAGCGGTTCGCCAGTAATCGGGAGCGCGCGATCCGCTTTCGCGTTCTGACCATCGGCAAGCTGCGCAGCGGCCCGTTGCGGGAACTCCAGGCGCTCTATGCAGGCAGGATCGTTCCACCACCGGTCATCGTCGAATTCGAGGAGAGGCGCCGCCTTCCGGCCGCCGTGCTGAAAACCCGCGAAGCCGAACTGATCCTCGGCGCATTACCCTCCGGAAGCCCGCTTGTCGCTCTCGACGAGCGCGGTGCCGCGTGGTCAAGCCGAGCGTTCGCCGATCGCATCGCCGCTTGGCGTGATCAGGGCTGGCCCGAGCTGGCCTTCGCCATCGGCGGTGCCGACGGGCTCGGTGCCGCCGTTCTCGACCGTGCCCATACGATCATATCGCTCGGACCCATGACATGGCCGCATCTGCTCGTCCGTGGCATGCTGCTGGAGCAGCTCTATCGTGCGCAGCAGATCCTCGCCGGTCATCCTTACCACCGGGAGTGAGATCGGGAACGCTATCTCGGCGCCGCAGGTTTCGCGTATACAGTGAGACGCGCATTACCCGAGGTTGCCAGAAATGAACTCTCAGCCCCGTCCTCGCCCGCTTGTGCTCTGCATCCTCGACGGATGGGGCGAGCGCGCGAAAGCCGATGACAATGCAATCGAGACGGCGCGGGCGCCCAACTGGCGCCGCCTGATTTCCCGCTGGCCGCATGCGCAGCTGCAAGCGAGCGAGCACTACGTCGGGCTCCCCGACGGGCAGATGGGGAATTCCGAGGTCGGCCACACGAATATCGGCGCCGGGCGGGTCGTCCTGCAGGACTTGCCGCGCATCGACGCGGCAATCGCGGAAGGCGATCTCGCCGGCATGCCGGCGTTTCGCGATTTCGTCGGAAAGTTGAAGGCGAGCGGCGGCACGGCGCATCTGATGGGGCTGATGTCGCCCGGGGGGGTCCATTCGCACCAGCATCACATTGCCGCGCTGGGCCATCTCCTGGCCGAGCACGACGTGCCGGTCGCGGTTCATGCATTTCTCGACGGGCGCGACACGCCGCCCAAATCGGCTGCTTCGTATATGGGCGAGTTCGAGAAGGAGGTCGCCGGCCTCCAGGATCTGCGGGTCGCGACGGTCTGCGGCCGCTATTATGCGATGGACCGCGACAAGCGCTGGGATCGCGTCGAAAAGGCTTACCGGGCGATTGCCGGCGGCATCGGTCGGAGCGCCAATGACCCGGTGCAGGCGATCGAGGCGGCGTATGCCGGGGGCGAAACCGACGAGTTTGTCGAGCCGACGATAGTCGCCGGATATCGGGGGATGCGCGACGGCGACGGTCTGCTGATCGCCAATTTCCGCGCCGATCGCGTGCGCGAGATCGCAACCGGTCTGCTCGACCCGGATTTCTCGGGCTTCATGCGCGAAGAAAAAATCGCCTTTGTTGCGGCACTGGGGCTCATCGAGTACTCGGCCGAGCTCAACCGCTTTCTCGGTGTACTATTCCCGCCTGACGATCTCAGCGACACCTTCGGCGAGTTGGTGTCGCGAGCGGGGCTCAAGCAATTGCGGCTCGCCGAGACCGAGAAATACGCGCACGTCACCTTCTTTTTCAATGGCGGGCGCGAGACGGTCTTTCCAGGCGAGGAGCGTATCCTGGTGCCCTCGCCCAAGGTCGCAACCTACGATCAGCAGCCCGAGATGTCGGCACCAGAGGTCACCGAGAAAGCCGTCGAGGGGGTTCGCAGCGACCGTTTCGACGTCATCGTCCTCAATTACGCGAATACCGACATGGTGGGGCATACCGGCCGGATTGACGCCGCGATCAAAGCGGTGGAGACGGTCGATACCTGTCTCGGCCGGCTGTCTGAGGCAGTGGAGGATGTCGGCGGGACGCTCGTCATTACGGCTGATCACGGCAACGCCGAAATGATGCGCGACCCGGAAACCGGCGAGCCGCATACCGCCCATACGCTCAACCCGGTGCCGTTCGTCGTCGTCAATCCGCCGGCGCCGGTTCGCATTCGCGACGGGCGTCTGTCGGACGTCGCTCCGACCCTGCTCGATATCCTCGGGCTGCCGAAACCGGCGGTAATGACCGGCCATTCGCTGCTCGGCTCGGCCGAGCAGCGCGCGGCCGACTGACCCCCGGGCGATTCGGCCGCTGCGGGCCCGGCTTGATCATCGAGTGCGGCGGCAGATATCATACGTCATTTGCTGATCGAGCCGACCAGGGCCCGATGCGATAGGGTGGGTGAATGAAGCGTTCGGGTCTTTTCGCGGTCGTCGCTGCGGCGGCAGTCGTATTCTCATTACGCCAGGACGTCGGCGCAGCGCCGCCTCAGAACTCGGCAGAAACCTACAAGCAGCTCAATCTCTTTGGCGAGGTGTTCGAGCGCGTGCGCGCCGAATATGTCGACGAAGTCAGTGACGATACGCTCGTGGAATCGGCGATCAACGGTATGCTGACCTCGCTCGATCCTCACTCGAATTATCTGAACACGAAGAACTTCAACGATATGAAGGTCCAGACCCGAGGCGAATTCGGCGGGCTCGGGATCGAAGTGTCGATGGAGAACGGTCTCGTCAAAGTAGTTTCGCCGATCGATGATACGCCCGCCGCCAGGGCCGGTTTAAAGCCCGGGGATTTGATCACCCATCTCGACGGCGAGCCGGTCCAGGGAATGACCCTGCCCGAGGCGGTCGAAAAGATGCGGGGGCTGATCAATACCGAGATCAAGCTGACGATCCGGCGCGAAGGCAAGGAACCCTTCGACGTCAAGCTGACTCGGGCGACGATCAAAATCCAATCGGTCCGCTCGCACCTCGAGGGCGACAATATCGGCTACATCCGCATCACGACCTTCAACGAGCAGACCGATGTCGGCCTCAACAACGCGATGAAGAACCTCAAGCAGCAGGCCGGTAACAAGCTTCTGGGAGTGATCCTCGATTTGCGCAACAATCCGGGCGGCCTGCTCGATCAGGCGGTGGCGGTGTCGGATGCGCTTCTGGACAAGGGCGAGATCGTCTCGACCCGCGGCCGGCGCAGCGAGGATGCGCAGCGCTACAATGCCCGCCCCGGCGATATCGCGGCGGGTCTTCCCGTGGCGGTGCTGATCAACGGCGGCTCCGCTTCCGCCAGCGAAATCGTTGCAGGCGCTTTGCAGGATCACCACCGGGCAATATTGCTCGGCACGAAATCCTTCGGCAAAGGGTCGGTGCAAACCATCATACCGCTTCCGGGTCACGGGGCGATGCGGCTCACGACCGCGCGGTACTACACGCCCTCGGGCCGGTCGATCCAAGCCAAGGGGATCGATCCGGACATCGTGGTCGAGGCCGCCAAGATCGAGAAGACGAACGAGAAGGGCGAAAAACCCGTCACCGCATCGGACCTGAAGAGGGATGACTCGGGTGACGGCGGCCCTGAGCAGAGCTCGGTCGACCCGGCGGTCATCGGCACACCCGCCGATTACCAGCTTGCCCGGGCCGTCGATATGCTTCGCGGCATCGCCTTGTTCAACGGGCGCGTGATCAACTGAGTTTTGCTACGGCTCGGCAAAAACCGCACGCGTCTCGATGGCGCACAACGGTGCTGAAATGGCCCGGTATCGGCCGGGCGTCGGCATTATGCTCCTCAATCGGCGGGGCCAAGTGTTCGTGGGTCGCCGCATTGACATGCCGGTCACGCCGGCTTGGCAGATGCCGCAAGGGGGTATCGATCCGGGCGAGACGCCGCGCCAAGCGGCAATGCGTGAGCTCGAAGAGGAGATCGGCACCGGCAAGGCGGAGATACTGAGCGAGAGCCGGTTCTGGCTGACATACGATCTGCCATCCGAGCTCGCCAGCGGGATGTGGGGCGGCCGTTACCGCGGCCAGCGGCAAAAATGGTTTGTCATGAATTTCACCGGCACTGACGAGGATATCAACCTCGCGACCGAACACCCGGAATTCGATGCTTGGCAATGGGTAGCGCCCGGCCGTCTTCCGGAGCTGATCGTCCCGTTCAAGCGCCAGCTGTATCTCGACATTCTCGCGGAATTCCGCGAGCACTGCATAACGAGCTGCGACGGCAAAACCTCGTCCATTTGAGGACCAGCTGCGCCCGGATTTGCCGCGCGGCGCCCAGCATTGTACTCACAATGGGTGAGCTTGTTCGCGTCAGGATTGCGGAACCAACCCGAATCTGCCAATATAATCAAGGTGCCTTTGCGGAATCGCGATCGCCGGCGAATGTTTCGCACCCGGCAATCGGTTCCAGATCGTCGCCGCAAGCGAGGTTGTGTGCTTACGCATATTCCTGCCGGGCAAAGAAGAAGGCACTCGCTG
>Ga0126381_100001652_pt1 | contig 23849 bp, 15 predicted proteins | sample PanSoiMetPlot_28_FD_96465 | JGI IMG/M metagenome (GOLD analysis project Ga0126381, IMG submission 96465) | Tropical forest soil microbial communities from Panama - MetaG Plot_28 | ecosystem: Environmental > Terrestrial > Soil > Tropical forest > Bulk soil | place: Panama | collected 2016-02-17 | reverse complement strand
TACCCGAACTGCAGGCCGCCAGCAGCCCGCCCCCGCCGGCCATCGCCGCGCCCACGCCGGCCGCGCGGAACAGCCCACGCCGGGAAACCCCGCCAGCCGGCACCTCCGGAACCGGACCGGAAGGATGAATCTGGTCAGTCATTGGTCGCTCCTGTAATGACGCCGCGCCCATGGCGGGCACGGTCAGTTCCGCTTAGCACGCGCCTAAACAAACGCGAAGGATCCCGCCGGTGCCGACGGGGATCCTCCGCGCGAGCCCTGTTACCAGGTGCTCGATCTCCCGATCGCCCAGGCCGGCGGACGGCGCGGCTGCCCGCGCCGTTGCGATCGGCAGCCCGTCATCGTCACTCCTCCCGGTGAGAAACGACAGATCTAGCAGAGAGTGTTGAAAGGGGGTGTCCAGATGTCAATACGCCGTTCTAATATTTCGAACATGACACAGGCAGAAACCAGCGCCGGGTTTTCGCAATCGCTCGAGCGCGGCCTCGCTGTCCTCGGCGCCTTCTCCCCCGACCGCCCCGCGCTCGGGATCAGCGAGCTAGCGCGTGCGCTCGACCTGACCCGCAGCACCACGCATCGATACGTCACCACGCTCGCCACGCTCGGCTACCTGCAGCAGGACGACTCGACGCGGAAGTACCGCCTCGGTCCCCGCGTTCTCGACCTGGGCTTCTCGGTGCTCGGCTCGCTGGGCATACGCGAGATCGCGGCGCCGCACCTGCGCCGGCTCACCGACGCCACCGGGCACACCTCGAACCTCGCCATCCGCGACGACACCGACGTGATCTTGATCGACCGCGTCCGAGGGCGGCCCGGCCGCTACCACCACCTGGAATACACCCTGCACGTCGGCTCCCGGCTGCCCTCGTACTGCAGCGCCACCGGCAAGGCCCTGCTCGCCTTCCTGCCACGGCCCGACCTGGACAGGCTGGTTGACCGCATCGACTTCGTCCAGCGCGGCCCGCGCACGCTGACCGACAAGAGCGCGCTGCTCACCGAGCTCGAGCACGTGCGCCGCACCGGCATCGCCGTCAACGACGAGGAGCTCGACAGCGCGCTGCGGTCCATCGCGACGCCGGTGCGCGCACGCACCGGCGACGTCGTCGCGGCCGTCAACGTATCCATCCCGTGGTCGCCCGTGGCGATGAACGACCTCGTCAGCCAGCTGGGCCCGTCGCTGCAGGACACGGCGCGCCAGATCGGCGCCCGGGTGATCTAAAGACGTACGGGACCGGCATGGCCGCCTGGCGGCCATGCCGGTCCCACGTCCGGGCAGCTTGCCCGCCGCGCGGCGCCGACGGACCCTCTCCGGTAGGGGCCCGCCGGCGCCGCGCGTGTCCTTAGTTGTTACTGCAGATGTTGCCGTTCAGGAAGAACGCCGCCGGAGGCGTCGTCTGCCCGCCGTCGTTGGCGAGGAAGCCGAACGTCTGTGTCCCGCCGTTGGCGCCGATCGTCGTGTCGTAGCTCGCGGCTGTCGCCGTCACCGCGCCTGCGGCGGTCTCGGTGTCGGAGGCGCCCCAGATCTGCGTGATCGTCTGGCTGGTCCCCGCGGGGAAGGACCAGGTGAGGGTCCAGCCGTTGACCGCGGTCGCCGACTTGTTGGTGATCGTGACCCCGCCCTGGTAGGCGCCGGGCCAGCTGCTCACCGTGTAGTGCACGGCGCAGCTCGCGTTAGCTGGCGGCGGCACCGTGAACGTGACCGGTGGCGAAGGCAGCGAGGCGTTGCCCTTCGAGTCGACCGCGACCACGTTGTAGGTATACGTGCTGCCGACGGTCAGCCCGGTCAGGTTGATGGTGGTCCCCGTGGGGCTGGCGACGAGCGTGGAGCCGGTCGAGGTCACCTGGTCCACCTGGTAGTTCGCGATCGGGTTGGTGCCGGGCGTAGAGGCGGACCAGGTCAGCGTCGCCGTCCCGGACGTGGTGCTTGACGTGGACGAGGAGAGGTTGGACACGACCGGCTGTCCGGGCGCGCCTGGCGCGGTTACGCCGGTGCCGCCGCTGCCGGGAATGTGCACGACGGTCAGCGAGTACGGGCCCACCGTGACGGAGCTAGCGCTCCCGCTCGCGGTGGTGATCGACGTCGCGTTGTTGGCCAGCGTGTAGACGGTCGGCGCCGTGCCTGACGGGGTGAACCCGTTGTTGGTGAGGCTGACCGTGTAGGAGTTCGACGGGTCCTCGTTGTCGATGAGGATGTTCAGGTTGCCGCTGGAGTCCCGCACCGCGTGCACCTTGACCAGCGCCTGGCTTGAGGTGGAGGTCACCATGGCGGCGCCGGGCGCGGCGAGCTTGCTCAGCATCTCGAGGCCGTAGTACGGAGCGAACGGGGTGTCCACGGCCGGCTCCGTTACGCCGCTGCCGTTCGAGTTGTTAGAGAAGATGCCCTGGTCTCCGTAGTCCTGGGCGCCGTTGACGGTGCTGGGGGTGCCAGCGCCGTTGTGCTCGTTCCACCAGTCGACGTTCGTGACGCCGTTCTCCAGCCACGTCATGTACATGTCCGCGCCGAACAGGGCGGCCGGCTGGGTGTCCATGTCGATCGTGGAGTTCGTCTCGGTGACGATGATCGGGACGCTGGCCGGGTTGCTGATCTTGGCGAACTGGCTGATCTCGCTGTGCAGCGTGGACACGATGCCGGAGATGTCGCTCGGGTCGGTCAGCATGCCCGCAGCGGTGCTGCCGCCGGGGTAGTAGTGCACGACCACGCACTGCGTCTGGCTGCCGAGCGCGGTGAGGACCGTCTGGTTCCAGGACTGCGGGTACTCCGAGTTCGTCACGTTGTCAGGCCAGAAGCCCGGCGTGGTCACGATCGCGCATACCTTGGCGTTGGCGTTGGCCGCGTGCATCGCGGATTCGTAAGAAAGGACGTCGGCCGCGTACTCGGCGGGGCCGCAGTTGAACGTCTGCGACGGCTCGCTCCCGATCGTGACCGCCGGTCCGTTCAGCGACGTCTTGCAGCGCGAGTTGGCCTCCCAGTTGGCGCCGTAGGTGCCGTCGCCGTACACCTCGTTGCCGACCTCCCAGAAGTTGACATTGTCGCTCGCGGCCGCCGTGACCCAGGCGGCGGCCAGGCTCGGCGTGCCGGTGCCATAGTTCACCGTGATGATGGGCTGCGCCCCGGCGGCGTTCACCGTGCCCATGAAGTTGCTGAAACCAGAATTCGGCGCGACGAAGCCGCCTTCCACGGCCGTCTGCGTCTGGAAGTTGTAGATGTCGGAGTACGAGCCGCCCGGGTAGCGAAGCGCGTCGACGCCCGCCGCCTTGAGCAGCGGGCCGATCGCCGTGTCGTTCATGTCGCTGTCGTACACCGCCGTGTTGAGCCCGATCGCGTGGGCGGGGACCGCTCCGAGTCCGGCGGTCGCGTTGACCGTGACGCTAGCCGTCAACGTCGCCGCGCCCGCGGGTTTACCCTGGAGCACCGCCAGCATTGACGCCGCGAGTATTACGGCGCCCGCGATAAACGATCTTTTCCCGAGCATGGCCCTAGTTCACTTCCCATCATTGTCGAAGCGCATCGATTGGGTCGATTGCGTTCATTAGCCCTGCCGGGTGGCCGCTTGTCCACCAGTACGGCGACGCACGGCGAAACCAGACGTCACGCTCGGGAATAGTCGCAGTTCAGCCGCATAAACGGTCCGCGGCGTGAAATGTAAGGACACCGCGGACCGTTTCTTTCACGCCGAGTCGCGCAGGACAAGTTCCGTTTCGAGCACGATGTGCGACGGCTGCCGTCCGGGGCTGGCGATCTGCGCGAGCAGTTCGCTGACCATGTTGGCGGCCATCGCGTCGACCGGCTGGCGCACCGTGGACAGGCGCGGCCTGGTCTGCTGCGCCGACGGCGAGTCGTCGAACCCGATGACGGCGACGTCCTCAGGAACGCGGCGGCCAAGGCGGCGAAGCGCGCGCAGCGCGCCCGCGGCCATCAGATCCGAGGCGCAGAAGACCGCGTCGATGCCCGGTCGATGGTCCAGCAGCCGGAACAGCGCGTGCTCGCCCGACGGGGAACCGAAGTCGCCGTACGCGATCAGGCCCGGATCGAGCGTATCCGCGGTGGTCATGGCCTTGCGATAGCCGAGCAGCCGGTCGATGCCTGGCGACATATCGGGCGGGCCCGCGATCGTGGCGACCGCCTTGCGGCCGTGCCCGATCAGGTGCCTGACCGCCGTCAGCGCCCCGCCGACGTTGTCGGCGTCGACATATGACAATTTGTCCCCGCCGCTGACCGGCCGCCCGCACAGCACGATGGGCACGCCGAGGCTGGCGTAGTCGAAGTCCGGCCTTCCGTGCATGGAGACGAAAAGCGCGCCGTCGACGTGGCCGCTGCGCAGGTACCGCGAAACCGTGCGGTACTCGCTCGGCGAGTGCAGCGTCAGCAGGACAAGCTGCAGGTCAGCCGAGACCAGCGACTTGTTCACCGACCGCAGCATGCGGGCGAAGAACGGGTCGGCGAATACCTTCACGCTCTCCTCGCCCACAACGAGGGCGATCGAACTGGCACGTTGCGGCTGCGACGCTCTCGCGGCGCGATTGCGCACGTAGCCGAGCCGGGCCATGGCCTGCTCTACCCGGTCTCTCGTCTGCGGGGTTACCCGAGCCGAGCCGGTCAAGACCCGCGACGCCGTTGCTGACGAGACACCGGCCAGATGTGCGACATCGGCCAGCGTCGGTGGCACCGCAGGAAGAAGTTGTGCCTCTACTGTGACAGTCACCGCGTTCTCCTCGGCATGTTGCTGGGCGTCTACGCCCCCCCGCCGCAAGCCCGCAGTTGGGTTGTCCGAATTATTTTGTAACGTAGGGGAAACGTTGTGCAACTGTCTTGGCGGTATCTCTCCCCCAGTTCCGCCATGAAGCTCAGGCACGCTAACCCCGCCTTACCGCCGCGCCGTTTGCGCACCATGGAATTACCGGCTTGCTCTCCATCGAGGGCCTGCGTATTCATGGATCCTCACCGAAATTTTCGAGCGCATGTAAGTTTCTTGAATTCCGCGGCACGGCCATGACCGGCCCGGTTGGTGATCTCTTACCCGGATCCCCGAGCGGAGACGATATCGATCACGACGACAGCCGTGTCCATGGTCTTGACGCCGGCTCCGATCATGAACGACCCGGGCTGCCCAGTGCCGAGCATGAACGACTCGGGACAGCCGCGCTGCCAAGTCGAGTCGAAGACTCTGCCAGTGCGCCACACCACGCCGGTCTCCTGGACGGTCACGGTCTGCCCGGTCAGGTCCGGCGGCTCGGAGCCGCGGATGATGACCTTGGTGATGAACTCGCGGTGCGCACGGCTGTCGCGACCGTGCCGCCGCTGCCCGCCAGGCGCGGGCGAGATCGTGAGTGTGGTTTCGGCATGAGCATTTCTCCTCGCTACGTTGCGCGGTGGCCGGAAGGGCCGGCCGTCCAGCCGGGACGCCTATGTGGTAAGCGCTTTCCAGCCGGTGCTGCAGCTTAAATCCGCTGCGAGGAGCCGTGAATGCCCTCGAAAGTCCGCGGTGTGGCGCGTGCCCGCCGCGGTGCGCGCCAGCGCGCCGAGGGGCCTGTCATGTGGTACCCGTCACCAGCGAAAAAGCCGACCGCGCGGGCGGCGTTCGGCCGGGCGGAGAGGCCCCCGGCACCCCGATCGCCGCCTCGCGCGAAAGCCGTTTTTGTGAAACTTCCATTCCGCCATCGGGCTGCGAGGTCCGCTTTCCCGTGTGCCGACACCATCGTCCTTGACCGGTTTAGCTGAACCCGCTTTAGCTTGAGGTCTGTTTTCGTAAGCCCCCCGGGAGGTGCATGTTCAATGAGGTTCTTGCACGTGAAATTGCGCAGAGCGCTGACCGCGGCTATCGCGGCCAGCGTGGCCGCGCTCGGGCTCGCCGCGGTCGCGGCATCGCCCGCCGCCGCGGCCACGTCGTGTAGCGCGACGTACTCGGTGCCGACGGACTGGGGCGCCGGTTTCACCGCGCAGTTCACGGTGACCAATACCGGCACCACGGCGATCACCGGGTGGACCATCACCTACTCCTACACCCAGGGCCAGACGCTGCAGAACGGCTGGAACGGCACCTGGACCGAGGGCAGCGGCGGCGCTGTCACGGTCGTCAACGCGCCCTATAACGGCAGCCTGGCCCCCGGGGCCAGCGCCACCGGCGTCGGCGCCAACTTCAACGAGACCAGCCAGGGCAACAACCACACCCTGACCGCCACCTGCACCCCGGCCGGCGGCACCACCACGCCGACCATCAACGCCAGCCCGACGAGCCTGTCGGTGCAGCAGGGCCACACCGGCACGTTCACCCTCGCGCTGTCGGCCGCGCCGACCAGCAACGAGACGGTGAGCATCGCCGCGTCCGGCAACTCCGGGCTGACCGCGTCCCCGACCACGCTGACGTTCACCCCGTCGAACTTCTCCACCGCGCAGACGGTCACCGTGACCGCCAACTCCTCCGGCAGCGGCACGACCACGTTCACCGCCTCCGGCGCCGGCTACACGTCCGCGACCGTTACCGCGAACGAGACCGTGGTGACCAACCCGACGATCAACGCCAGCCCGACGAGCCTGTCGATCGCGCAGGGCAAGACCGGCACGTTCACCCTGGCGCTGTCCGCCGCCCCATCGGCCAACGAGACGGTGACCGTCGCCTCGTCCGGGAACCCCGCGCTGACCGCGTCCCCGACGACGCTGACCTTCACCCCGTCCAACTTCTCCACCGCCCAGACGGTCACCGTGACCGCCGGCACCTCCGGCAGCGGAGTCACCACATTCACCGCCTCCGGCACCGGCTACACGTCCGCGACGGTGAGCGTGACCGAGACCGTGGTGACCAACCCGACGATCAACGCCACGCCCACCAGCCTGAACGTGGTCCAGAGCAGCACCGGAACGTTCACCCTCGCGTTGTCCGCCGCCCCGTCGGCCAACGAGACCGTGACCGTCGCGGCGACCGGGAACACCGGGCTGACCGCCTCGCCGACCACGCTGACCTTCACCCCGTCCAACTTCTCCACCGCCCAGACGGTCACCGTGACCGCCAACTCCTCCGGCACCGGGACGACCACGTTCACCGCCTCCGGCACCGGCTACACATCCGCCACCATCACCGCGAACGAGACCACGGCGCAGACAGGCACCGCGCCGCAACTGCAGGTGTCGGGCAACAAGCTCATTAACAGCGCGACCGGCGCGACGGTGCATCTGCACGGTGTCAACCGGTCCGGCACCGAGTACAAGTGCGTGCAGGGCGTCGGGATCTTTGACGGCCCGGGCAACGACCCCGTCACAACTCAGCCGGCGTCCTTGCTCACCGCGATGAAGACCTGGGGTCCGGTCAACGCGGTGCGCGTGCCGCTGAACGAGGCCTGCTGGAACGCCGAGTCCTACGTGAACTCCGCGTTCGCCGGGACCAACTACATCAACGCGATCAAGGCCTGGGTCAGCCTGCTCAACTCCAACGGCATGGTCGCGATCCTCGACCTGCACTGGACCGACGGGGACTACACGGGCAACTCGGCGGGCAGTTGCAGCCCGAACCCCGAGCAGGAGGCCTTCTGCCAGAAGCCGATGCCCGACGCGGCGCAGGCGATCCCGTTCTGGACGTCGGTGGCGAACACCTTCAAGGGCAACGACGCGGTCGTCTTCGACCTGTTCAACGAGCCCTTCGCGTCCCGCGCGGACAACAACAACACCACCGAGGGCTGGCAGTGCTGGCTTAACGGCGGCACGTGCGCCGGCATCAACTACCAGGTGGCCGGCATGCAGGCAATGGTCAACGCGGTCCGCGGCACCGGGGCGAACAACGTGATCATGCTCGGCGGCGAGGAGTTCTCCAACGACCTGGGCCAGGAGTTGGCGAACATGCCGACCGACCCCGACCACGACCTGGCGGTGTCCTGGCACGCCTACAACTTCAACGGGTGTCAGCACTCCAATCCAGATTGCTGGGACGGCACGGTCGCGCCGGTGATGGCGAAGGTGCCGCTGGTGGCCGGCGAGATCGGCGAGAGCGACTGCGCCGGAGGCTTCATCACGCCGCTCACCCAGTTCCTTGAGCAGAACGGCGGCAGCTTCCTGGGCTGGACATGGAACGCCGACTTCCCGTGCGGAAGCGGGCCCGGCCTGATCACCGACTACACCGGCACGCCGACCGCGTTCGGCGCCGCCTACAAGGCGATCTTGCAGTCGCTCCCGGCGGGCTTCTAGGCGCGCCGATATCAACGTCCGCGGCCTCGGAGCCGCGGCGAGGAGGAATGAATGAAACGGCAGGCACTGCTCATCGCCGCCGGAGCACTAGCGGCGGCCGGGATAGCACTCCCGGCCGCCGTGCCCGCGGCACACGCCACGGGTACGGCGCGCGCCGCGCTCACGGCCCAGCAACTGAAGGGAGTCACCGCGGCGTTGGGCCCGCAAGCGGTGGCCAACGCACCCGCCTTGCACCAGGCGGCCGCGGCGGCACCCGCCGCGGCACCGGCCGCCGCCTCGGGCGTGGGGGCCGGCTACTGGCACACCAGCGGCAACGAGATCCTCGACTCCAACGGCAACCCCGTGCGGATCGCGGGCATCAACTGGTACGGGTTCGAGACGCAAGACGAGATCGCGCACGGCCTGTGGGTGCAGGACTACCACACGGTCCTCAACGACATCGTGGCGCTCGGCTACAACACCATCCGCATCCCGATCTCCAACCAGATGGTGGAGACCCCGGCCATCCCCACTAATTTCCAGCACGACAACGGCCTTAACACCGACCTGGTCGGCCAGAACGCGCTGCAGGACCTGCAGAAGATCGTGACGGCTGCCGGGGCGGACGGGCTGAAGGTCATCATCGACAACCACCGCTCCGAGGCGGGCAACTCCGCGGAGCAGAACGGCCTCTGGTACACCAGCGCGTACCCGAACACGGCCTGGGTGAACGACTGGGTGACGATCGCCAAGATGTTCGCCAACAACCCGACGGTGATCGGCTTCGACCTGCGCAACGAGCCGCACACACCAGCCGGCGTCGCCTACGCCCAGGGCGCCACCTGGGGCACCGGTGACCCCACCACGGACGTGCGGCTCGCCTACCAGAATGCCGGGAACGCGATCCTCGCCGTGAACCCGAACGCGCTGATCTTCTGCGAAGGGATCGGCGAGTTCCCCGACTCCTCGGCGGCCAGCGGGTTCGACTCCACCTGGTGGGGCGGCGACCTGCAGGGCGTCGCGCAGTTCCCGGTCACGCTCAGTTCGGCCGGGCACGTCGTTTACTCCGCGCACGATTACGGGCCGAGCCTGTTCCAGCAGACCTGGTTCAACTCCTCAACCACCCCGGCCAGCCTGGACGCGGTGTGGAACAAGTTCTGGGGCTACATCTACGCCCAGAACATCGCCCCGCTGTGGGTCGGCGAGTTCGGCACCGGCAACGGCGCCACGGACGTCAGCTCGACGAGCCCGGGGTCGCAGGGCCAGTGGTTCAGCGCCCTGGTGTCCTTCATCGCCAGCAACAAGTGGATGGGCTGGACGTACTGGGCGCTGAACGGCGAGGACTCCTTCGACCTTCTCGACGGCAACTACGACCCCACGCCGGTCAGCGCGCAGAAGCAGTCGATGCTGGCCGCCATGGAGTTCCCGCTGCCGGGCGCGGGCAACGGCGGAAACGGCTCGCCGCCACCGCCACCACCGCCCAAGACGTGCTCGGGCACCTTCGCGGTGTCCAACTCGTGGGGCGGCGGCTACCAGGGCGCGATCACGATGACCAACACCGGGTCGACCTCGCTGAGCTCCTGGAAGCTGACCGTGACGTTCCCGGGCGGGGTAACGATCACGAACATGTGGGGGGGTATCAACGCTGGTGTGAATGGCACCATCACCATCACGAATGAGCCGTACAACGGCTCGGTCGCGCCCGCTGGCACCGTTGTCGTCGGCTTTGTCGCCAACGGCCCCGACACGGCACCAACGATCACCTGCGCCGGCACCTAACCAGGAGCAAGTGCGGTTAGCACCAGCCGCCCCCGCCCGAACAGGACGGGGGCGGCTGTCCCTTGCCCGCGACACGGCGCGCCAGTCAGGCGGTCACACCAGCGTCGGCTGGGCGCGCCGCACCGTGAGGGTTCTCGCGGTGGCAGTGGAGCGCAGGAACCCTGCGCCTCCGGCGTAGGCGGCGATCAGGCGGTAGGTGCCCGGGCGGAGTCTTTTCGCGGTCAGCGCGCAGCTGCCTGCGCCGGCCGTCACATGAATCACGCAGATGGTCGCGGCGCCCGCCCGGACGGCGACGGTGCCGGCCGGGGTACCGCCGAACCGCGCCCGGACGGTGACCGACAGCCGCTCGGACTGCTCATGTCCGTAGCTGACCGAGGCGGATGACAGGGACAGTGTCGTGCTCGTCGGCTGCGTTATCGAGCCGGTCACCACGAACGCCTCGCCGCCCGCGGTCTGGCTGACCAGGCCGCCAGCTGTGCACTGTCCAACCGAGACGCACGACAGCGACTCCACGGTGCCGCCCGCTTGCGTGTTGAGGTTGCCCGCTATCTGCGTGGCCGCCAGCCAGGTGCCGCTCCGCTGCGTAACGACGAAGGCGTCGAAGAAAGGATTGCCGACGCCGTAGTCGCCGCCGGCCGCGCAGTTGCCGGCGCTCGGGCAGGAGATCGCGTCGACGCTGGTGTCGCCGGAGATGTTAAGGGCGGCGGCCACCTGCTGCGCGGCGGACCACACGCCGTGCCGCTCGCTGACGACGAAGGCCTGCTGCCCGGTCGCCGCCGAGGTGAAGCTGCCGCCGGCGGCGCAGTCGCCGGCGGCAGGGCAGGAGACGACGTTGGCCTGCGCGTCGCCGCCGTCGTTGAGCGCGCCGGCGACCCGCCCCGCCGGCGACCACAGGCCGCGCTGCTGCGTCACCACGAACGCCTGCAGGTGGCCGGCGCGGCCCGTGTAGGACCCGACGGCCGCGCAGTTGCCGGGCGAAGCGCATGACACCGAGGTGACGGTGCCGAACACGCCGACGTTGAGCCCGCCGGCCACCTCGCGAGCGGCGGACCACACGCCGTGCCGCTCGGCCACCACGAACGCCTGCGTCTGGCCGGGCTTCACCGAGTAGAACCCGCCGGCCAGGCAGTCGCCCGCCGGCTTGCATGACACCGACGCGATGTACGCGTTGCCCGCGACGTTCAAGCGCGCGGCCACCGTGATCGCCGACCCCCACCTGCCGCGCGTCTGGCCGACGACGAAAGCCTGGTTGTGGCCCAGGTGGTCGGTGAAGTACCCGCCGGCCACGCAATCGCCTACCCCGGCGCAGGACACCGAGGAGACCGCCGCGCCCGCGCCGGCCGTGCCGCGCACCGGCACCGCGGGGTGCCAGATACCGCCCGCCTCGGCCGCGACGAACGCCTCGCTGGCCTGGTCGGCCCGCTCGTAAAAGCCGCCGAGCGCGCAGTTCCCCGCGCTGGCGCACGACACCGACAGCGCGTTGGCGCTGAACTTGTTCAGCGCGGCCGTGCCGGGCACCTCCCGCGCCGCCCGCCATCGTCCGGCCTTCTCCTCCGCGACGAACGCCTGGACATTCAGCGCGCGGTCGGCGTATGAGCCCGTGGCGGCACAGTCGCCGGGCGCGGCACACGATACCGAGTTGACGCTGGCGAGCCCGCCCTTGTTCAGCGTGGCCGACCCGGGGACCAGCATCGCGGTCCCCCAAGTGCCAGCGGAAGCCGCGGACGCGGTCCCCGCCAGCCGAACCACCGCGGCACCAGCCGCGGCCGGTCCCGCCGCGCCGACGCCCGTTATCGCGCAGCACGCAACGGCGATCATCGTCACGACGCGCGACAGCGCGGGATGCTCTCTCATGCCCCGAGTTTCACACCGGACGCAGAGAAGGTGGAGGGGGAATAGAGCCACCCCCGTCCGTTCGGAAGAAAATTCTTTGATACCGAACGGCCGGGGGCGGCTGTCTATCTGGAATTGATTACCTGACGGTTACAGAGCCGGGAAAGAGTTCTTCACGAGCATCTGGAACTCGGCGGGGAACCAGTTGCCGGCCGGGACATCGAAGCCCGGGATCGAACCGGTGTTGAAGGAGTGACCGCTACCGTCGGTCTGGTTGTTGAGAGTCGGGTCGCAGTGCGGGTCACCGTGGGTGTGCGAACCGCTCGGGTAGTCACCGTCGGACTCGCCCGGCGGCTTGATCCACACGTACGCCAGGACCGGCGACGAGCCACCGAACGGCTGGTCGGTCGGCGGCGCGCCGATGCCCGAGTTGTTCTGGTTGCACCAGTCGCCGCGGAACGGCCGCTGGTCGATCTTGTTGTCGTTGACATAGGTCACGGCGTCGGTCGGCGACGAGTTCAGCGCCGTCGGCCGCAGCGGGCCGCCCCAGCCGTCACGCGAAGTGTCGATCAGGAACTTCTTGCTCGCCGGGAACCCTGCCGACATCAGCGTGTTGTACATCTGGGTGTCGTAGGTGAGCTCGTCGAACGTCGGGTTAGACGAGTAGAACGTCACGTTCATGATGGGCATTCCGCCGACGTTCAGGTTCGGGTTGGGCAGGAACGGCTCCTGCACCGGGGTGTAGTTCGCCGTGTCGCTGATGAACCCGTCGATGCTGGCGTAGCCAGCGGTCGTGGCAGTGACGACGGCGTTGTACACGGCCGGGGTCTTGCTCTGGTTGGTCGGCCAGCCCAGCCATGCCGAGTGCGCGATGTCGAGGTAGTTGTACACGTTCGAAATCGCGTGCAGCTTGTTCAGCGCGTAGGTGATGCCCTGCTCGTACAGCGGGGCAGCCGTCGCGCAGCTTGACATGTTCGTGTTGGTCACCGCGTTCGGCAGCGAGTCGGGCTCGATGATCGCGACAACGCGGATGTTCGAGCTCTGGAACCCTTGCAGGATCGTGGCGATCGGGTTGATGTAGTTCTGCTCGTAAGTGGTGAGCCCGGCGGTGGTGCCCGGAATCTCACCGTTGGATGCCAGCGCCGCGCAGTCCCGGCCGGGCAGGTCGTAGACCACGATCTCGACCAGGGCCGGCTTGGACGCGGTGCCGATCGCGGCAGCGTTGGTCAGCTGCTGCTGCAGGCCCGTCCGGGTGCCGGTGGCGGTGGTGCCGCCGTTGATCGAGGCCATCGTGTCCAGCCAGATCGCGGTCTGGAAGGTAGCAACCTTCGCCTCGGCCGCGTTGCCGCCGTCCGCGCTCACCTGAGCGTTGACTTCCGCGACGTAGTCCGGGTTCAGGTATGGCGTGGAACCGGTGAACGGGTCCGCCACGTGCGTGCAGTTAGTGGTGCAGGCGGCGGACTCGCTGGCGGTGAACGTCGCCGAGGTGACGCCGGTCCCGCTGACCGTGAACGTCGCTGAGCCGCTGCTGGAGGCGTCCGCGGTGATCGTCACGCTCTGCGCCGTCGAGAAGTTAGACGGCGTGAACGTCAGCGAGCTGCCCGCGGTCACGGACAGGCCGGTGTTACCAGAGGTCCTGGCCACCGTCACAGTCACGTTGGCGGACGGCGCCGAGGACAGCGAGACGCCGACCGTCCCGGTGAGGCCCTGGGTGATGTTCTGCGAGGCGGGAGTCACCATGACGGTGGGGTTGGTACCGCCGGGCACTTCGGTGGCGGAGATCGTCGCCGACGTGTACCCGGTGCCGGCCGCAGTGAACGTTGTCACCCCGGTGCCGGTCGCGTTCGCGGTGATCGTCACCGTTTGCGCGGTCGAGAAGTTCGACGGCGTGAACGTCAGCGTCGTCGGGGAGGCGGTCAGCCCGGCGTTCCCTGAAGCCGTCACGTTCACGGTCTCGTTGCTGGTCGGCGCGGCCGACAGCGCGAGGGTGAACGTGCCTGTCTTGCTCTGGGTCACGTTCAGGCTGGTGGGCGTGGCCGTGATCGACGGCGTGGTCCCCTGGGTCTCGTTCGCGGTCACCGTCGCCGACGTGTAGCCGGCGCCGGAGGCGGTGAACGTGGTCTGCCCGGTGCCGCTGGCGTTGGCCGTCACTGTCACCGTCTGCGCGGTGGAGAAGTTCGACGGGGTGAACGTCAGCGTCGTCGGGGACGCGGTCAGCCCGGAGTTGCCGGACGAGGCGATGCTCACCGTCTCGTTGCTGGTCGGCGCGGCCGACAGCGCGAGGGTGAACGTGCCGGTGTGGCCCTGCTGCACCGACAGGCTCGTCGGGCTCGCGTTGATCGTCGGCGTGGTGGTGCCGCCCTGCGGGGTGCAGGTGGCGGTCAGGGTGTGGTTGTTGCCCTGGCTGGTCTCGTTGAAGTTGGCGCCGACGCCGGTGGCGCTGGCCCCGGGGGCCAGGCTGCCGTTATACGGCGCGTTGACGACCGTGACAGCGCCGCCGCTGCCCTCGGTCCAGGTACCGTTCCAGCCGTTCTGCAGCGTCTGGCCCTGGGTGTAGGAGTAGGTGATTGTCCACCCGGTGATCGCCGTCGTGCCGGTGTTCGTCACCGTGAACTGGGCGGTGAAACCAGCGCCCCAGTCCGTCGGCACCGAATATGTCGCGGTACATCCGGCCGCGGCCAAAGCGGGCGCAGCGGGCGCGAGCAGGGCAACGCCCGAGCCGGCGAGGCCGAACGCAGCCATTATGACGATGCCACGGCGCCACCGCCGCTTAAGGCCTTCGACCGTGGCTGGCCGCGGGAGCAGCGCCCGCAGCAATGGCAGTTTCATGCGGTTCTTCCTTCCAGGTCCGCCCTGATGAACCGTCAGCCGCCTTCCGGGCGCCTGGGAACGTCAGCCGAGCGGCCGCGCCGCTCCGTGCAGCGCTGCCAGGGCTGACGTGAACATAAGCACGGCCACGTCGCGTGTACAGGTGGGCGGTGCGCGGGGGCGGCGCGCGGGCAGCCGCCGGCGCGCCCGCGGCTGCCCGGTCCCCGCGCTCTGTCAGGGAAAACACCCTGGCGTCCGGCCGCTGTGCCGCCTATCGGAACGACAGCCGACGTCCCTGTTTCGAGAAAGTTACATATATTGCGCCTAGTCGGCGCGGTGCCCCGCCGGGACACTGCCGCGGCTTTTTACCAGGCACCGGGCGGCAGCGTCAAGGGCGGCCGGCCCGGTTTCCGCTCCGTCGAACGTCAGCCTGGCGGTTAATCGCGTGGCCCGGGGCCCGACGGCCCGCGCTCTCGCGGACCGCCAGGCCGGGGCGCCGGCTAACGCTTGCCGAGGAAGATCGGGTTGGTGAACGCGGCCATGGTGCCAGGCAGTCCGGAGGCAGCGTCGGTGACGGGGTGGCGGACCTCGGCCCGCACGTAGGCCGAGACTGCCGGTGTCGTCTGCCACGTGACGGTGCCAGATCCGGCCGCGGGAAGGATCTGGGTGAGGGTCTTCCCCTCGTCGGTGACGAGATTGATGGTGGCGTCCGGGACGCCGCTGACCTCGACGGTGGCCGTGACCACTTCGTCCGGGGCGGCCCGTAGCCGTTCGCCGATGCCGGCGGTGTCGCCGTTCGCGCCGGCCACGGTGAAGGTGAGGTTCACCTGCGCGGATTCGGCGATCCAGGTCCGGCCGGCGCACAGTCCCTCGAGCACCGCCCTGGTGGTCAGGTCGTCGGCCAGCACTACGTTCTGCGGCAAGCCGATGACCTGGGGTTCGCTGTGCGCGTCGCTGTTGCCCATCGCGGGCAGCCACTTCCCGGTCCTGGCGGACTCCACGAGGAGGCCATTCCACATCTGCAGGGCCATCTCCTCTTCGTTGGTCCACGGCCCGCCCCACACCTCGACGGCGTCCATCCCGTCGTAGCCGAACTTCCAGTGGCATGCCAGGCAGGTGGCGAACGGGTGCGCGGCCACCGCGATGGCGCCGTCACGGTGCAGTTCGTCCAGGAAGTGCGGCAGTTCGCCGTCGCGGGCCCGGTAGCGCCAGTCGATCCATGTGCCGGCGGAAAGGCCCGCGATGACGTAGTGGCCGTTACGGGTGGTGGCTTCCTCCCCGGTCATGATCAGCAGGTCCGGACCCGCGAGGGGGCCCCACACGCCGTGTGAGGAGGACGTGTTGTGCTCAGTGGAGGTGATGAAATCCAGGCCCGCGGCGCGCGCACCGGCCGCGACCTCCTCCGGGGTGCGCTGGCTGTCGGAGTAGACGGTGTGCAGGTGGCAGTCTCCCCGGTACCAGGCCCGGCCCCGTCCCGCCGCCCGGGTGGACGGGTACTGCGGGACGAACGCCTCCCCAGTTGGCCCGTAAGTCACCGTGACGTCGATCGCCCAGTCCATGCCCTGCGGCGCGACCGTGTAGGGGCCGAGCGCGACGTGCCATGTGCCCGGCTGGACAGGGCCGGGCAGATACCCCGGCGTGGCCTCGGGATTGCTGATCGAGAAGCTGGTGCGGAACCCGCCGGACCAGCCTCGGAACCCGGAGCGCGGGCCCAGTTCCGTGCCCCGCTCGTCGAAGACGCCGATGTCCATCGCGTTGCCCTTGACGCCCTCAGGAACGGCGGGCTTGTCGTAGCTGTAGCTGACATCGAGGCGAGCCACCCCGGGCGGCACCTCTACGGGGACGTACACGAAATCCGGCACGCCGGGGTCGAAATGACCGTTGATCGTCTGAGTCTGCTGCGCTCCGTCCGCGGCCGCGCCGTCGAACCGTACTGGCCCCAGCGTCATCGCGCCCACCACCCAGTAACACCAGAGTCACACGTCCTGGACCAATACATTCGGTCACCTCCGCGCAAAAATAATCTGATTCCCATATATTTCCGGACGGAGGTAATCACTAGGCAACGCTGGGTCGACCGGCCAGAGAAAACGGGCGCAGCGCATCTTCTGGGCTCGGGGACGACGCGACGGCCGCCGCGCCGACTCCCAGCCCGCTGGTCGCCGGGGGCGTACCATCGCCCGCATGGTGCCGTTGACGCTGGCCTGCTGGGACTACGACCGGACCGCGGCGCTGGCCAGCGGCGAGGTGCGGCCTGACGGCGTCGACCTGACCTACCTCAGCCTGCCCGTCGAGGAGACGTTCTTCCGCATGCTGCGCCATCGCGAATTCGAAGCCGCGGAGATGTCGCTGTCCTCGTACGTGATCAGCCTGGGCGATCCGGGCGGGGGGCCGTTCGTCGCGATCCCCGCGTTCCCGTCGCGCGCGTTCCGGCACAACGGCATCTACGTCAACGCCGCGAGCGGCATCACCGCGCCGGGCGACCTTCGCGGGCGCACCGTCGGCCTCGCGGAGTACCAGCTCACCGCGAACGTGTGGATTCGGGGCACGCTCGCCGAGCACTACGGCGTCCCGGTCGAGTCGGTCCGCTACCGCACTGGCGGCCAGCATCAGCCGGGCCGCCCCGCGAAGGTCGCCCACGACCCGCCGCCGGGCATCGACATCGCGCCGATCCCGCCGGGCCGGACCCTGGCTGACATGCTCGTCACCGGGGAGATCGACGCGCTGTACACGCCGCGCATTCCGCTGCCGTTCGCGCAGGGGCGTCCCGAGGTGCGGCGCCTGTTCTCCGACGTCCGCGCGGAAGAGGAGCGCTACTACCGCCAGACCGGCATCTTCCCCGTCATGCACGTGGTGGTGCTCAGGCGCGACGTCTACGAGGCCAGGCCGTGGCTGGCGCAATCGCTGTTCAAGGCGTTCGAGGAGGCACGGCGGCTCGCCGCGGCACGGCTGGCAGAAACGGCGGCCTCCCGCGACATGCTGCCCTGGCTCTACGCGGAGGCTGAGCGCACCCGCGAGCTCATGGGTCCTTCCTGGTGGAGCTACGGGCTGTCCGGCAACGAGGAGTGCCTGGCCACCTTCCTGCGCTACTCCCGCGAGCAGGGCCTCGCCCCGCGGCCGCTGACCCCGGCCGAGCTGTTCGCCCCGCAGACCCTTGAAAGTTACATCATCTAGCCGGCGGCCGCGCGGACGAAAGTCTCATGACACGGGGGACCATGGGGCACGTGCTTCCGCCATTGGCCCTCTGGCTAGGGCCCGTCAGGTGAGCTTTGATACTGGTGCTTCCACTGAGTTGTGTGGGAGCTGAGTTATGTATGGAGGCATGTTTTGGGGAAGCGAGCGAAGCGGGCTGCCCTCGCGGCCGGAGCCCTCACCCTCACGGCCGTCACCGCGGCGACTGGGCTGGCTGCCAGCGCGAACGCGGCACCGCTGGCCACCATCTCGGTATCTAACGTCTCGATCACATCGATGAACCTGGTGAATGTGAAGGGGACGCTGACCAACCCGGGCGTCCTGCGCGGGGACTACGGTTTTTCTGGCAGCGCGAGCTGGGTCATGAAACCTAACGCGAACGTCGCCTACGGGTCCACGTGGTTCTTCTGGGGCAACAGGACCGACACGGCGGCATTCTGGCCCGGCATGGATTCGCTGGGCACGTGGCACGCGTACCCGCTCGGACATGCGACAGACGGCAACGGCCAAACCGTCGGCCAGAACACCGCGACGTTCTACATCAGGCAAGGGTCCCGGCTGTCGCTGTCGGCATCCCGCTCGGGCCCATATGTCACGCTGACGGCGCATGCGACGCGGTACAACGACCGTCTGGACTATGGCCTCAGGGGTGCATGGCAAGCGTGGCCCCGCCACTCGGTCGCCATCCAAGTGCTGTCGGGCCACACCTGGAAGACCGTGGCGTCGCGGGCGACCAGCGCAAGGGGCGGCGTGTCATACCGGGTGAGCAGCCCGTCCGCCAGGTCATGGCGTGCCCAGGACGCGGCGACCGGAACGATCTGGGGTGCGACGTCGGGCACCATCCGCCGGTAACAGGCCTGCGTCGAGAACAGCACCCGCCAGCGCCGGCGTCTCCGGGGTCACCGGTGCGCGTAACCGGGCGGCACGGGAAGCGCGAACACGGCCAGCGCGGCCTTGGTCGGCGGCAGCCACGTGATCACGTCGTAGACGCCGTTGCTACCGGCCTGCCAATCGGCGATTGGCAGGTAGGTGGTGGCGTCCACGAGCATGTGGAACCGGACGCCGTACTGGTACTCGATATCCTTCGGCGTGTTGACGATGGTCAGGATCGGCGTGCCGTCCTTGGCTGAGTGGCTGGCAACCACATAGGCGCCGCAGCGCAGCGAGGACACCAGCCAGGCCGCCCAGCGCGGGTCACCGACTTCCGGCGAGTCATCGGCGGGGCCGACACACTGGTTCTTGTCGGTCTTGACCACCCCGCTGAATGGCCAGTAGGTAATCCACCAGGTCCGAGCGTCGTAATCGACGAACTTGACCGTATGGCGGTTCGGGTAATAGGTGATGAGCTGCGCGTCGTGGTACGGACTGGGGTGGACCAGCAGGTGCATGTTCTTGTAGTCCCAGGCGGACAAGATCAGCTTGGAGCGGTCCACGTAGTCGAAGCGCTGGGTGTAGGCGATGAAGTTCGTCGAGGTCAGCACGGCCTGCTCAACGCGGCTGACCAGCGTGGCGTGCGTGACCCGGCCGGGTGGCCACGATGGCAGCGGGCTCACGTGCTCGGTAGCCGTGGGCCGCACGGACCGCGCGGGCGCCACGGTCTGCGCTAGCGGCGCCGACCGCGTGGGCCGCGCCGACGGCACGGCTTCGGTGCCGGTCCGCTTCCTCGCCGTCGGCGCCACGCTGAGCATGCCGATCGCGACCGCCGCGGCGGTGAGGGTCGCCGCGGCGGCCACCCAGGTGCCGGTAACAAGGCGGTGCCGTCGTGCCCGGCGGGCCGCCCGGTGCGCAAGATCGGCGGGCACCTCTGCTGGCAAGCGGTCGATGCCCTGCCTGAGCAGGTCTTCGAGGTCGATATTCATGCTGAGCCGTCCTCTGTCGCAAACCGGTGGACTGGACCGAACTGGGCGGGATTGGCGGCTTGCACGGTCGCTACGTCGGCAAGCTCGCGCAGCCTGCTCATCCCGCGCGAGGCAGCCGACTTGACCGCTCCTGATGAGCAGCCAAGGACGGCGGCCGTCTCGGCTTCACTCAGCCGCTCCCAGTACCGCAGCACGACAACCGCGCGCTGCCGGGGCGGCAGCTGCGCGAGCAGGCGCACGAGCTCGTCCCTGATATCGACGGCATCGGTGCCGTCCGAGGATCGGTCGGGTGCGGCGACCACTGGCTGCCAGCGCCGGACGACGCCGCGCCGCCGCCAGCCATCCGCGGCCAGGTTGTAGAGCGTGCGCCGCAGGTAGCCTTCGGCGTCGGAGCCGACTCGCCAGTAGTTCCGCAACAGTCGCTCCAGCGCGGCCTGCAGCAGATCCTCGCCATCCGGCCGGCTGCCGGCCAGCGCGATGGCCGCCTGCATCAGGTGCCGGCCGCGCGCTGCCAGCAGCTGCTCCACCGCCGCCCCGCGGCCAGTCAGGCCGCGCCCGGTGTCCGGGTCGGGTCTCACGCCACCACCTCCTCCGTGCCTTCTGTCAGCCAAGGACGTGGGGCGCGGGCCAGAAGTTGCCAACCAATCGCGATCTGGCCGCCCTGAACGGAGAGCACGACACCACAGGATGTCTCCGCCCACGGGCTTGTATCCGCAAACTGGAGAGTATTATTCATTTTGTGGATAGAGGAGCCGCGCCATCGCTCTTGCCCATCATGCGCTCGCAGCAGCAGGGCGAGATCCTCGCGTTGCTGCTCGGAGATCCAGAGCTTGAACTCAGCCTGACGGACATAGCGGAACGGACAGGCGCCCCGTACGCGTCGGTCCATCGCGAGATCCAGCGCGCCGAGCAGGCAGGGCTAGTCGCCTCGAGGAAGCTGGGCAACGTCCGGCTCGTCCGCGCGGACACGTCAAGCCCTTACTACGCGGGGCTGTCGGAGGTGCTTACGAGAGCCTTCGGCGTTCCGGCGGTGCTGGCCGGACTGCTGCGGCCCGTCGGGGGCATCGAGGCCGCCTATGTGTACGGGTCGTGGGCTGCCAGGCACGCGGGCCAGCCGGGGCAGCGCCCGGTCGGTGACATCGACGTGCTCGTCCTAGGCGAGCCTGACCGGGACGAGCTTTACGAGGCGCTCAGCGCGGCGGAAAGCCGGCTCGGGCGCCCGGTTCAGGCGACGATTCGCGACGTGACGTGGCTAGATTCAGGCACCGGAGGATTCCACGACACAGTCCTCAGCCGGCCGCTGCTGCGGCTTGTCCTGCGCGACTGACCGGGCTCCTCAAGCGAACCTGTCCAGCGATGACCGGCTGAGCAGGTCACGCGCGCCGCGCAACGCGGCCGATGCCTTGTCGATGGCCCATGAGGCGTCCGCGCGCGTGATCGGCGCCGCGTTAGGGTCGAAGTACTGCGCGGCATGGCGGGTGCGCCGGAAACGTTCGAAGGTGGGCTTTACGAACACCGGTATGTCCGACGAGAACTGCGCCGAGACCGCGTCCTCGACGGTCATGTGCGACCCGTCGCCTCCAGTGGCGCGCAGGCCCTGCCGCGCCAGCAGCGATTCGGCGACCATCCGGTAGGCGTCGTAGGCCGCGACATAGGCACCGTCGACGTCGCCGCCGTCGAGCGCGGCGACGGCGGTAGTGCGGACCCGCAGATTCGCCCGCCCCATCAACGCCTGCGCCGCGGCTGAGAAGTCTTGCGCCTCGAAGCTCTCCAGGCGACCTCGCTGGATGAGAAAGCGGACGGTTCGCTCGCCCCTCACCCAACGTGCCATGGCCTATGCGACCTCGACTTCGGGAAGTGATAACAAAGGCAATGCTAGCCGAGTCAAGCGGCGCGTAATTTACATGCGGGCTTTGGCGAACGCGCTGCTCAACGCGGCTGCGCCGCACCGCCCTGGGCATGCCGTCACCGCCCGGCGTAGCGTCATGGGCCATGATGCGCCCCACTGTCAACGCCATTCCCGCCCTCGCCCTGGCGCTGACGGTCGGCGTCGCCGTGAGTGGCTGCGCGTCCGCTACCGCGACCACCGGAACCGCGCCCGCCAGCTCCGCCTCCTCCTCCGCCGCCTCGGCTGCAGCGTCCGCGGCCGCTGCGACCAGCGCCCCTGTCTTCGGGCCGCCCGGTCCCGATCCGGCGTGCGCCGCCGCGCTGAAGGCCATGCAGACCTTGCAGGCGCGGCAGGGCAAGGACCAAAACAGCCAGTCCGCCATCAACAAGGACTTCACGAACTTCGCCAACGCGCTCAACGCCGCGGCGCAGGAAGAGAAGCACCCGGCCGTGGCCAGCGCGATGACCGCCCTGGCCGACGACTACAACGCCCTGGTCCAGTCGCAAAGCGGCGCGGTGCCGCTGCCGAGCATGAGCGCGGTCCAGAACGACGGCGCCGCTTTCGACAAGGCTTGCCCTTAAATCCAAGCCTGTCCTCAGCCGCATTTCCGAAGACGTGGGATGGAAATGGCTGCCATGGCAGCCATTTCCATCCCACGTCCTTGCGTAAAGGTGATTCCGCCGGGGCCAGGAACGGCCCCGGCGGACGGTTAACCGGCCCTGTTCCCCGGGCCGGTGGCCGGCCCGGGGAACAGGTTCACCTGTCAGGTGCAGGTGGTGCCGTTGACCTTGAACGACGTCGGGTTGGCGTGGTTGCTGACCCACGTGCCCTGGAATCCGTCGGTGATGCTGCTATTCGGCGAGATGTTGCCGTTGTAGCTGGCGTTGGTGAGGGTGGCGTTCGCGCCGGTCTGGGAGAAGCCACCGTTGAAGTTGGCGGTGATAACCTCATCGCCCGGCCAGGTGAAGGTCAGCGACCACGAGGTGATCGCGGTCGTCCCGGTGTTCTGGATGGTCACCTGGGAGGTGAAGCCATTGGGCGAAGCCTGCCACGCACTGTTCAGGGTGTAAGTGACGTGGCACGCGAGGCCGGTGGTAACGGGGTTGATCTGCCAGGTGAATGTGGTCGTCCCCACCGCTCCCGTGGTGTCGGTGACGGTCACGGTGACGTTGGAGGTTCCTGCCGTGGTGGGGGTCCCGGTGATCAGCCCAGTGGAGGAGCCGATCGCCAGGCCGGCGGGCAGGGTGGCGCTGTAGGTGAGGGTCTGGCCGGCGGCGGAGTCCGTTGCGTGGATCTGCACGCTGGTGATGGCCGTTCCCACAGTGCCTGTCTGGTTACCCGGGTTGGTCACCGTGATGGTGTTAGTGCCCTTCGGGTTGATCAGCCAGCTGAAGTTGACCGACCCCGTCGCCCCCGTGGTGTCAGTGACAGTCACGGTGACGGCAGAGGTTCCCGCCGTGGTCGGGGTGCCGGTGATCAGCCCGGTAGAGGAACTGATCGACAGGCCGGCAGGCAGGGTGGTGCCGGCGCTGTAGGTGAGGGTCTGGCCGGCGGCGGAGTCCGTCGCCGAGATCTGCAGGCCGGTGATGGCGGTGCCGACGGTACCGGTCTGGTTGGCGACCGGAGTGATCGTGATCTTGTTGCCGCCCTGCGGGTTGACCAGCCAACTGAAGTTGGCCGTCCCCTTCGCCCCCGTGGTGTCGGTGACAGTCACGGTGACGGCAGAGGTTCCCGCTGTGGTCGGGGTGCCGGTGATCAGCCCGGTAGAGGAGCTGATCGACAGGCCGGCAGGCAGGGTGGTGCCGGCGCTGTAGGTGAGGGTCTGGCCGGCGGCGGAGTCCGTCGCCGAGATCTGCAGGCCGGTGATGGCGGTGCCGGCGGTGCTGGTCTGGTTGGCCACCGGGGCGACCGTGACGGTGTTAGTACCCGGCGGGCTGATCGTCCAGCTGAGGTTGACCGAGGACGCCCCGCTGCCGTCGCTGACGGTCAGGGTGGTGAGGTAGGTGCCCGTCATGGTCGGGGTGCCGGTGATCGCGCCGGTGGTGGAGCTCAGCGACAAGCCGAACGGCAGGTCGGTGGAGCTGTAGGTGAGGGTCTTGCCGCTGGCCGAGTCGGACGCCTGGACCTGCAGGCCGCTGATGGCGGTGCCTTGGGTGCTGGTCTGGGTACCTGGGTTGGTGACCGTGACCGTGGGGGTGGCGCTGGCCGGCGGGGACACGTTCGGGAACAGGAAGGCGAACGAGTCGAACGCCGTCGCGATGTCCGCCTCTGCCCAGAACCTGTGGTAGTTGAACGACGGAACGGTGCCGGTGTTCAGGTAGTTCTGAACCTCGGGGTA
>Ga0126381_100001651_pt1 | contig 23857 bp, 16 predicted proteins | sample PanSoiMetPlot_28_FD_96465 | JGI IMG/M metagenome (GOLD analysis project Ga0126381, IMG submission 96465) | Tropical forest soil microbial communities from Panama - MetaG Plot_28 | ecosystem: Environmental > Terrestrial > Soil > Tropical forest > Bulk soil | place: Panama | collected 2016-02-17 | reverse complement strand
TTGGAGCAGATCGCTCTCGTCGATGTGGTCTTGCCCACGCGCGCTGGCATCTCGATTCGCAAGCGCTGCGTGAGCCGACCTACGGACCACCAGGCCATCTTGCTGCAGCGACTCGGACTGGAATTTCCGACCTCTATTGAATTTGCCGATTTGTAGTGAAGACCTCACTACCTCCGCGCTGCAAACAAATGACTTGTCGCTGCAACTGCGGAAGTTCGGCTAGCGTCGAGAATACTTGTGCCAGATTCCAGCAGCTCGATAAGGAACGAATCGCTGCAGACACGCCGGAGTATGAGTCCGGCGTGCTTGCACTTCTAGCCCTGATCCTGATTGACGTCTCCATTGATTGGGCATCTCCGGTATCACGAATACCAGGCCGTTCAAAATGAACAGGTAGGCAGAACCAATGTATGCGCAAAGTCAAAGCGAGTATGCCGGGTCCGAGGCTCGCGTGATTGTAGACCCGCTCCGGCCTCTCTCTGCCAATGATTCAGGCGGCTTCGAGTTTCACCCGCACCCGTCGGCCCATGGCCGCCGCCATATTGACCAGGGCGTCCAGGGAGAATCGCGAGATACGGCCCCGTAGCAGGTCGTTCATTCGTGGCTGGGTCACAGCCGCCCGCCGCGCCGCTTCCGCTTGGGTCCAGCCGTTCTTCTTCACCAGGCCGGCGATCTGTCGCATCAGCTCGGCCCTGGTGCGCAGATTGGCGGCTTCCTCGGGCGTCTCCGCAATCGCATCCCAGACGCTGGCATAGTTGTGAGGCTTCTTCATCGACGTTTTCCCTCTAACTGGCTGAACCGCTGTCTGGCCAACTCCAGATCCCGCCGGGAGGTGGTCTGCGTCTTCTTCTGAAACGCGTGCAGAACATAGACCGCGTCCTCACGCCGTGCCGTGTAGATGACCCGATAGGCGCCGGATTTCTCTCGGATACGCAACTCCTCCACACCTGCACCGATCGTGGGCATCGGTTTGAAATCATCCGGCTGCTCACCCCGTTGCACCCTCTCCAACTGGAACCGGCGTCATGGCGTGCCGGGAGAGGAAACTCGCGTAACCGCTGGAGCGCATCTCCCAGGAACCGGATCGGCTTCATGCAGGGATGATTATATCAGTATGGATATAACGGGTCGGACATAGATCCTTGCCAAGCAGGGTAGACTTGCTTTTCGGCTTTCTCACTCGGAGTGGAGGACCCGTCGTGAGCCCACTCCGAAAGCGTCATTGGTTCCTGGATAAGCCCGTTCGGTGCTACGCACCGGCTGAATCTCGGACACTCCACCCCTCGTAGGGCGCTGCAGAGCGCTCTAGGGCGCTCTAGAGGGCCTTGTTTGGTTTCAACAAGTTGCATTTTCCAGAGCGCTCCAGAGCGCTCTGGGTAAACACACGTAAAGGGAGGTCCTGCGGATACGCAGTTGAGCGCCTTGTTGACCACTTCGGCTCGGATAGTTGGTTCCGCTTCCTCTTGATCATTGGGGCGTGAAGCGCCGAGCCGGGCTCGTTGACGCGGGGTCGTTTGTCGCCCATGCGGAACATTGGCCCGGCCGAGGGGCTGAGGTAATCGCAATATCCCGAATGTTCCGTATCGCCGGTCACTCGGGAGCTATGAAGGATCACTTCCAAAAGTCGACTTATCAGGACAGATCAGGCGGTATTCATGGGCGGAAGGATCATCTTTTTCTCCGCCAAAGTGCATTGCCAAAAGACCCTTGGAAGAGGATTATTCTTCTAATCTGCCATATTTCATGTGAGCCAATCTGCTCACAAGCCCTTTCACTCGCCGAGATCAGGAGGATCGAATGGCCCAATGGAAGCTTGCCGAGAGCACTGCAGGTTTGAGGATAGAAGCATCAGAAGTTCGAGCCATGGGAGAGGAGGGGTTCACTTGGGCGCATCTCCTTTACGGGAAGCTGGGAAGCGTGGAAGTAGGCCTCTTTTACTTCCCGTCGCGCTTTGACAGCGCCGTGGACAAGTCGATCATCGAGGAGCTTCGAACATTTGGAGGAAACACCGGTGCGTCGATCTCGGTGAATATCTGGGATCCCAAAGATCCTCAGCTGCAGCAGGCACTGGCGCTCCTCGGGTTGAAGACGGTTCCGGCTGTCGTGCTCGCATCCGGGCTCAAGATTGCTGGCATGGAACCACGTGGCCCGGCGAAGACGCCCCTCTATTCCATAGTGTTTGACGATTCGGCACTTCTTTCCGACACGAAGCAATTCCAAACGGCAGTCAACGCTGCAACTGACGTACTGTCGCGGAGCAATCCCAAAGAGATCACAGGCTACATCCGGATGCAAAAGGCGAAAGATATTCTGGGTGCGGTCGGGAAGATTGCGGCAGCAGTGCGAGATGAGATTCTTCGGTGGAAACCGAAATTCGGCATTCCAGGTGGTGCTTCGGTACAAGTGGGCTGAAGCGCTGGGAGGATGCGCCATGACCGACGCCGAATTGAATGACATGGTCGTCAAGACTTTCGCAGAGGCGACTAAGCATCAGTTAGAAGGGGATACCGGAACTGCGCTACGGATGCTGGAAGAATTAGAGGGATTGGCGCGCCCCAGCCAACACAAAACCCTTCCGATGATCCTCGCTCAAAAGGCCGGATGGCTGCGCGAACTAGGCCGAACTAAAGAAGCCAAGGCCGCTCTCGACGAAGCAGATACGCAGTCTGGCGACCTGCCGCCCGTTATGCTCCCGAATCTGCGAATGGAGCAGGGGATCGTAGCACGGCAGGCAGGTGACCTGAAGCGGGCAGAATCTTTCTTGGATGACGCTCGCAGCAAGGCGGCGGGAAGTGCTATCGAGGTGCTCGTCATGTCGGATATTCTCGCGAATCTCTCGACAGTCTATGCGGATCAGGGAAGGCTCGAGGATGCTCAAACCGCATTGTTAACCGCGTTGAAATATGACGCGAAAACCGGTGATCCGCGTGCGCTTGCCAGCAACCTCAACATGCTCGGCCTGCTGTATGACGAGGCTGGCGACCGGGAGTCAGCACGTGTCTACTTGACGCGTTCCAGGGACATCGCTGCGGAAGCCGGGTTGGCCAAAGAGACATCGGATGCGACCCACAATCTGGCGGCATTGCTGGAGCGCGAGGGAAAGCCGGACGATGCCAAGAGAGGCTTCCTCCAGGCGTTGGACGCTGCTCTGCGTGCTGGACGGCGCCCCGAGATCGCAAACGCCAAAACAAGCCTCGGGATCCTCGCCTCCCGGGAGGGTAAGTACGAGGAAGCCCGCCGATTGTTCAACGAAGCACACGAAATCCATGCGGAGTTGAGTCTGGCCGAATTCTGCGTCCAGGATCTCATCAATATGTCTCAGAATGATCTCTTTTTGAACGATGCCGAAGCCTCGCTGCGTCATGTCTCCGAGGCTCTTAGCATTGCTGAAAAGAGCAGCCTTGTGCAGCCGCTTTGGGCCATCCACTTCTGCATGGCCAAAGCACAGGCCGCGTTGATGCGCAGCCAGTCAAATCCGAATCCAGACGACATTGAGGGCGTCATAGGCAGCTACGTCAAGGCAGCCGATAGCATCGAACTTTTGCGTGCCGGGATCGGGCGTTCCGAAGAACGTCAGCAGTTACTTGTAGACAAAGAGGGTGTCTACTCCCAGGGAATGATTCTGGGTGGCATACTCCACCGGCCAAATTTTGCCTGGAGCTTTGCAGAGCGGTCGAGGGGCCGTTCGTTTCTCGATTCGTTGGGAGGAACCCGCCTGGGCCGCGAGATTGCTAAACATCCGCTTGCAGTTCGTCGCGCCGAGCTGACGAACAAGTTGCTCGAACTTCACGATGCCAGCGGGCCAGAACTGCAGGCGCTAATGGACGAGTTGCGTCTGGTTCGAACCATGATCACCGCGCAGGAGCCCGCTGTTGCAGCCGTAACCGAGACCGAACTGCCGCGGATCGAAGATGTCGCTGCTCATATCCCGCCTGATTCCGCGATCGTAGAATTCTTCGTCGGTCCCCTCAATTACCTGACGGTATTCGTCATTAAGCAAAAGGGCATTGCAGCGATGTATACAACGGACCTCGGCAAGTTTGACCTGCTGGGAAGGGTCGAACAGTTTTGTGCCGAAGTGCAATATGGAGTGGCCGACGAGCCGACGGGGGAGATCCTTTTTCACATCCTGTTCCGTCCTGTATGGGATGCGATCCAATCCGTCGGACGGCTGTTCATCGTACCCCATGGGGCACTGCATTATGTGCCTTTCGCAGCGATCTGGTTCAAGAATACCGGTGACGGACCTCAGCATCTGTACCTCTGCCAACGGTTCGAGATGAGCGTCGTCCCATCGGCTTCATACTTTGTTCGGGTACTCGCCTCGCAGCGTTTCGTGGCCGATCCGGCGATGGCCGTCGTCATCGGAAATCCTACGCATGACCTATCGGCCAGCGAAAATGAAGCACGTGGCATCGCGGAGTTGCTCGGAGTGAGCCCATTCCTCGGCGATGAAGCTACACGTGAGCAGGTGCTCGGCCTGACGAATCGGCATGCGGTCATTCACATCGCATCTCACGGTGTCTACGAAACCCGTGACCCTCTGCTATCGGGCATCGTCTTGGCGGATGGCAGGCTCTCGGTGGAAGATATTCTTGATGCCCATATTCCGGCGGATCTGCTTGTACTCAGCGGCTGCTTGACCGGGATGTCCGCGCAACAATCAGGGGACGAGCTTACGGGCTTGGCACGCGCCGCCCTTGCTGCCGGTGTCCCATCCGTCATTACCACTCTGTGGGAGGTCCACGATGATCCAACGCGTGAATTCTTTCAGCGCGTGTACCACCATATCAAGGCGGGACGGAATAAGGATGTGGCCCTTGGAAATGCCCAGCGTTCGATGATCAGTGACGACCGATACGGGAGTCCCGCAAATTGGGCCCCATTCATTCTGCTCGGTGACTGTCGATGAACCAATCCAACATTCAACCTCCCCTCAACTGTACGAAAATCTCGTATGAGGATGAGTCCTCGGAAGCGCGTCACTAACGCAACTTTCGGGTTGCCGGTAGTACGTCAATTAACCAACTTTCGACACCACGACGTAGTTGCAAGTTTCTTCATACCTTGCGTAGTTTCTGTATTGTCGGCAATACGTCAATAACCAATAGGTAATATCCATCAGGTACTGATCCAGGGGAGCCATCGCCGGATAGGCAGCTTTTCCGGCCTGTGCAATCACCTGCCGGTCCGCGCCAAGGAAAACAATCTGCAGGGCAAATGCCAAAGCAATGGATCTTGACGTGATTCTTCCGCATCCGATCCTCTCAATCCGCGCATTTCGCGCCAGTGAGCATGAACTCCTAAATCGCAAACGGGCTCCGCGTTCCAGGTCATCGACGATCTCCCGGAATGCGCTGTCGTTACGAATTGGCTAAATCCCAATCAGACCATTGATTGCCTGCCGGCATCCAACTAAACGTTCCATGAACCTCGAAGAAGTGAAGCGTTGCCTAGAGGTTCTTGATTTGAGGGAGCGAGTCATCGTAAAACTGGCCATCATTGTGGGAATGCGACCGGGAGAGATTTTTGGGCTTACCTGGGAGCGGTTATCGGAGAATTGCGTCGAAATCGTGCCGCGGGTGTACCGCGGCAAGATCGACACGCCGAAGACTAACCAGTCTGTGCGCAAGGCAGCTCTTCCTACCGGACTTTCAGCGGACATTGCGATGTGGCGGGAGTTCGCGGTGGATAAGAAGCCACAGGCTTTCGTTTTCGCTTCAGAGCGCAAGACCCCTCTGGCGAAAGAGAATGTCTGGCGGCGCAACATTCTGCCCCGGCTGTCAACGGTTGGCCTGGAGTGGGCCAACTTCCAGGTGATGCGGCGGACTCACGCGAGCATCATGAAACAATTGGGCGTCGATCCGAAGTGGGTAGCCGACCAGTTGGGACACAGCCTCGACGTGAGCCAGAATATCTATCTACACTCGGGTTCCAGTAGAACAGCGCCTGGAAGCGCTGCATCAACTGGAAAGGGCGCTAGGTGATGTAAACGGAGCACAAATGGAGCACAGGCGTGAACCGCAATTCCCCAAATTGTTGATTTAATTGGAGCGGGAGACCGGGATCGAACCGGCGACATTCAGCTTGGGAAGCTGACGTTCTGCCACTGAACTACTCCCGCTATTTACATTCAGCTACTCACGTGAAACATCCTCACTTACTATCCATGTGCTACAGCCGACCGGAGAAACCGGGAGGGTCTTAAGCTGCCCGTTGCAGTCCGTGGGTGGATAGGAGATGGATAGGAAGCATGTCCGTAAAAGTGAACCTCAAAGAAGTATCTCGCGCACGACGGAAAATGGCAATTCTTCCCCTTGCTGACGATCCATGGCAAGCCCCACTCCGAGGTCGTCATCATCAACGGCATCTCAATGGAGAGGCTCAGGGCACGGCTATTATCGCGCCGGCATCTTGTCCATCTCGCCGGCGCCGCAGTAGATCTTGACGGAGAAGGCGCTGGTGCGGTGGAGGGGCGACCAATATCCCTGTAACTCCATTCAGCGGCATCGGGCGGCGGTGCCGGCAAAGTTTTAGCTTGGCAACAACTGACCTATCAAATCCAGACTTTGGACTGCAGCAGCAAATCTCGGCCACTGCGGCCGCTCGCTGCTTCCGCACCAGTCTCTCGATCTCGGGGATACGCATGCGGCGGACCCACGCGGTTCATACGCGCATAATTCGGGATGGCCACTAGATCCGTACCATCGGCCCACTTGCCCTTGATCACAACAACTCCCCCCAGAAGTTCTGGTCGCCACTCAGTACTCAGCGGCGCATTGCCGATCATTCGATCGATATTCTTATTGTCCTCCTTCTCCACGTTGTAGATGAGCGGCCCATACTTCAGCGCCACCAAATCTGTGTCTGCCTTGATCTGTGGATCGCCGGTAACTCTTTGTGGCTCCATCGGTAGTTCCAGTTCGATGCGGTCTCCAGCCTTCCACTCACGCGTCACAACGGCGTAGCCTTTATAGATCCTCGGCTTCACGGTCTCGCCGTTCACGGCAAAGCGCTTGACTCCGCTGATCGCTGGCGAATCCTTATACAGCTTGCTCGTTGTCCGGTTGGGAATCCTGACATGCACGCTGAAGGTCTTAGCACGATCGGGGTTCAAGGTGATTGCCACTGCGCCCTTCCATGGATAATCGGTCTTCTGAATCACCTCGACGTCTGTGCCCGCAACTTCACCGACACGAATCCGGCTACCCACGAACATATTCACGTGAAGCCCGGATTCATTCTTCACATAGGTCCACGTCGGAATCATCAGCAGCGTTCGCGACAGGTTTCCCACGCAGCATGGGCAGATGTGCCACTCGGCACGTTCTGTGTTCACGAGCGGATTGGTATAGCAGTAACTCTTCCCATCCAGTGACACTCCGCCCAGCAGCGCGTTGTACATCGTCTGCTCGTACAAATCGGCGTACTTTGCATCGTGATACGCGAGGTTCAGTTTGTACTGGAAGAACACAAGGCCGCAGCTTGAACACGTTTCGCAGTAGGCTTCGTTACGTAGAGAGTAATTCGGCCCAAAACCTTCTGAAGTCTCCCCGCTGCCGATGCCGCCAGTCAGATAGTACTTCTTGTTCACCATGTTGTCCCAAAGCGAAATCACTGCGCTCTGGTAGTCGGGATCGTGCGTTTCAGCCGCGACGTCGGCCATGCCGGAGTAGAAATAGGTCGCCCGCACCGCATGACCCACGGCTTCATACTGTTGACCAGGAGGCAGATGGCTTTGGTCGTACTCAGACCCGCCCCGCCGCGAGTCGAGCAGGAACTTCGCTAGCGCGATATACGCATCGCCCCGATGATTGCCTTCCTGATCATTGACGAACCGGCCGAAGCGAACCAGCGCCTGCTCCATCTCCTGGTGCCCGTCAAACCACTCCTTCTTGCCCGGCCCGATGTTCGCGACCCAGCAGTCAGCCAGCTTCTTCGCCCCGTTGTACAGGCGAAGGTCTTTTCCATCTGTGAGGGTGTAGTGATTGATAGCCGACTCTATGAAATAACCGGCCACATAACCTTCATGGTTGCCGCGATGGTCTGGCGACCAGCGTTCCGGCCAGTTCTTGCGATCGGCCAGCGTGTACGCCGTCTGCAGATAGCCATCCGGCATTTGCGCATCCAGGATGATCGGGATCCACCGTTCCAGCGTCTTCCGCATCATTTGCTGAGCCTGCTCTATGTCGGGATCGCCCTGCGCATCCACCATGAGCGCGATGCATATTGATTCCACCGTCTGGTGCACCCACGCATTCGAGAACACGTAGCCCTTGTGCCGGCCGTGCGGCTCTGCCCGATTGGCCTTAGCTGCCTCAATGAAGTTGTCGATGCCGCCATCGCCTCGCATGGGTGCGATGTCCGTGCGTTCGCACATTCGGATGCAGTGCGGAATCCAGTTCACGATCAACGTCTTCGCGCGCTCATTCCAGAACGGGCTTTCGATCGAGTAATTTCGTGCGTAAACCACGTTCAGCCGGTCTCTCGGCGGCTCATGCGCGACGTGCACCGCAATAGAGTGCGATCGGTCCACGGTCCCCGAAGCTGCCAGCGTCAGAGCATAATCTCCTGGCGCCGAAAACTTCGCCCTTGTCACGGGTGACGCTGCACTATCAAAAATGACGTTGCCCGGGCCCGACACCTTTACCCACCGCGCGGTGTTCTCAGGCGAATCCTTGAGCCACGTCACTTTACCAGACAAGTAGGTCTTCGCTCCCAGCACCACTGAGCGGTCCACTCCCGCATCGATGACAGGCGGCAGGGATGGCACCGGGCCGGAGGGATACACCCTCCACTCGAGAATGCCGGCGGGTTGCCCCTTCTGCGGTATCACCTCAAGCCGGATTTTGGTAGTTGTCACCGGCGCGAAGGTCGTCATGTTGAAGGTATCTTCAGCTACGCCTAATCCCTGCGGCTGGTGCACCGGGACGAAGTCTCTGCTGTCCCAGTAAAGAACCTGGTAGCTCTCCGGAACGTGCAGCCTCGGCCCATCCGCGCCGGGAATGCCCGCCGGACGGGCCCGGTCAACCGCCCAGTACACCTCCACCTTGCCAATCGAGACCGGCATACTCCACTCGTACTGCGCCCACGGCGCCCTACTGGCCTCGTCCCCGAACTTGTGAAGAGCATAATGTCCATGCGAACGATCGAACGAGTTTTCCGGGACGAATCCATCGTTCAAAGCAGAGATCTTGTTTTCACTCGCGATCGCGAACCCTGTGGGAGTCGCTACGCGAGCTACATTGAGTGCCAAATCGCTCCGCTGTGCCGTCGCGCTTGTGCCCTGAACCGCGGCCAAAACTGCAGCCCCCGTAAGACCTACGAGGAACTCGCGGCGATTGCATTCCAGCGAGGATGGAGGATATGTTCCCACATGGGGAATGACGACGCCAGCATCACGGTGCCTTGATTCCATCTGAGAGTGCCCCTGAGGTGCCCTGATAACTGATTTTAGTCGCGAAGGGCTGCTTGCTTTTATTCTGCGTCTTATCGTCCGATTATTCGCTTCCCTCGACGAATGAGGATGTGAGATCTATAACACGAATGCCCTGATACACGTCAGCTCATTTTCTATCTCGCTTACGTTCAAACACTGTATTTGCAGACCTGCGAAGGATATTGATGCTATTGTCTGGCTTGCTCTTTTTGCGCTGGGGCGGGTTTGATACTCGCTTCTCCACGGAGGCGTATATCCTCGGATGAGGAGCCGACAAGGACGTCGAAGACTCCAGGTTCAACGCGGAAGTCATGAATCTTCACATCGTAGAAAGCGAGGCGCGAGATGGGAACTTCGAGCGTGATGGACCTCATCTCGCCGGGTTTGAGGTTGACGCGTTGGAAGGCACGGAGGCTTTTGATCGGTTGGTATGTAGAGCTCGTGCGCTGGTGTGTATAGAGCTGAGCGACGTCTGCGCCTTCACGTTCACCGGAGTTGGTGATCTCGAAGGAGGCCATGAGCTTCGCACCTGAACCGGCGCCGGACTGGCTGACCTTGAGGTGGCTATAGTTGAAACTGGTGTAGCTGAGCCCGTGGCCGAAGGGATAGAGCGGAATGCCCTTGAAATACATGTAAGTGTAGCCCTTGCTGACGTCGTACTCGTTCTGCGGCGGAACTCCGTCGAGGCTCTGATAGACGGTATAAGGGAGGTGGCCGCTGGGGTTGTCGAGGCCGAACAGCGTGCGCGCGATAGTATCGCCTGCACCTTCGCCTGGATACCAGGCAGCGAGAATGGCTGGTAGGTGATCATTCGCCCAGGTGATTGCGAGCGGTCCTGCGTTTTCAAGAACGAGCACAGTTTTTGGATTAGCGGCATAGACCGCTTCGAGGAGTTGCTCCTGCGCACCAGGGAGATCTAGATTGCGACGGTCGCGGCCCTCGACCTCGACTCGCAGGTTCGTGCCAAGGCAGAGCACCACCACATCGCTTTTGCGGGCGAGTTCGGCAGCGCGATCAACGCCCTTCGTGTCGAGAGGATCGATGTACCCAGCACCTTTCTCGTACTCGACTTTGACAGAGCTGCCGAGATGAGATTCGAGTCCTTGGACGACGCTGACCTTGCGGAACGGCGTGCCGTAGTAGTTTCCAGTCTCGTAGTCATCACTCGCGGCAGGGCCGATGACGGCGACGGATTTGATCTTGTCCTTGTCGAGCGGGAGGAAGTTCTGGCGATTGAGCAGGAGCGTCATCGACTCGGCTCCGAGGTGGTCGGAGAGTCTGAGATGCTCAGGTGAGCGGACCACATCCATACCGATCTTCGAGTAGGGACTGTCTTCCGGAGGGTCGAAGGCACCGAGCCGGAAACCTACGCGAAGCACGTTGCGCAGGGCATGGTTGAGTTCCTCTTCCGTAAGGAGACCACGCTTTACCGCGAGCGGTAGATTGCGTTCGAACTCAGGGTCGTCGGAGTCGTTGCCTGCTTTGATCGCCATGGCGGCTGCGTAGATGGGGTCTTCGCTGAAGCGCTGGCCGACTTCGTTGCGGCGGGTTTCGGTGAGAAGCTGGACGGCGCCGAGGTCGTCGGTGACGAAGCCGTCAAAATGCCATTTGCCGCGGAGGATGTCGGTGAGCAAATAGTGATTGACGGCATCTGGCGTGCCATTGATCGCGTTGTAGCTCGACATCACGGACTGCGCATGCCCTTCCATAATCGCGTCACGCCAGTGCGGAAGCCAATACTCGAAGAGGTTACGTTCATCCACAGTAGCTGAGAGATGCTGGCGGCCGGTCTCAACGTTATTGACGGCGAAGTGCTTTACCGTGGCAGCGAGCTTGAGATGGTTGATGTCATCCCCCTGCAGTCCGCGTACATAGGCGACGGCCATGCGTCCGGTGAGGTAGGGGTCTTCGCCGAAGACCTCCTGGATTCGGCCCCAACGTGGGTCGCGACTGATATTAATGACGGGCGAACGGAAGACGAGACCATGCGTGGTGCGTGGACCTTCGGCTTTGGCGTTGTATAGAGCTCGAGCCTCGTCGCTCATCGCGATAGCAACGGTATGGATGAGGTCAGGGTCCCAAGTGGCTCCCATGGCGGTGGCGATCGGAAAGAGTGTCGTCGGTTGCTTCGACCAGACACCATGTAACGTCTGGTTCCAGCCACCCCATGCCGGAAGACCCAGGCGTGGCAGCCCTTTGTTGGTGTGGTTAAGCTGCTGCGCCTTTTCTTCCAGCGTTAGACGACCGATGAGGTCAGTGAGGCGGTCTTCGATGGGCAGTTTGGTGTCGCGGAAGGCCGGTTGTGTCTGCGCGGGGAGCCGCGAAGAAGAAAGTGTGGCGCAGGCGAAGACTCCCGCGATGATCCAGTACCGCATCGATCGACCTCCGGTGTGTGGTTATGGCTTGCTGTTGCGAAGAACCTCAACCACGGCTGACATGTCTTTTTCGCCGAGACCCAGTTGCTCAGCCCTGTCAAAGAGCTTTTCCGTGACGGCAGCTATAGAGAGCGAAATGCCGTAATCCGCGGCTGCCGCTTGTGCATAGCGGAGATCTTTATTAAGTAAGCGCAGGAGAAAATTGACCTCGTAGGTGCGGGCTGTCATGCGGTCAGTCATTGCGGTAAGGATGCCGCTCCCCGCAGCTCCGTTCTTGAAAAAGTCGAGCGCTTGCTGGCGATTCAGATTCGTGCGCTCGACCCATGCGACCGCCTCGGCAAACGAAGCCACCTGGACACCGCACAGAAAGTTATTAATAAGCTTCACCTGCCCTCCGCTGCCGACTGGACCGAAGTGAAAAATGGCTTTGCTCATGGGCTCGAGCACGGGACGAACCTTTTCGAGTGTGGGCTCATCGCTACCGCATAGAAAGGTGAGCTGTCCGGCTTCGGCCTGAGGGCGGCTGCCGGTGACGGGAGCTTCGACAAGGCCGATGCCGCGCGACTTTGTCTCGCGTTCTAGCTCGGCGATCCATTCCGGCGAGAGCGTGCCACATTCGATGGCTGTGCTACCGGGCAGCATCGCGACGAGTGCTCCATCTTTTCCGAGCCAGGCAGCGCGCGAGGCGTTGTCATCCGCAAGGATGGAGATGACAACGTCAGATACTTTCGCCGCTTCTCGAGGAGTATTCGCGATGGTTGCGCACTGTGCAGCGAGCGGCTCTGCTTTTGTGCGCGTGCGGTTGTAAACGGTCAGAGGAAAGCCCGCCTTGAGAAGATTGGCGGCCATGCCGCGGCCCATGGTTCCGACACCGAGAAGCGCTACCCGTTGCTTAGACATTGATTCAGGCTCCTTATGCCATCGACTGTACGCGAATGGCTGATGCCATGGTCTCATCGACGGCGATGGTGTTGATCAACGGACGGCCAAACCCTGCGAAGCTGATCTCTGCGGTGTCACCAGCGACGAGGCGGATGTTGTCGCCAAAAGAAAGCGCATCTGCCCCGAGGAAGTGAACGTGAAGCATGTCCGGTTGACGGTGACCAGCGAATTTGAAGTGATGGTGTTCGAGATTAGCGAGCGAGTGACACATATTGTCCTCGCCGGTGCGGATGTCTTTTTGCCAGATGGAAACGCCGTTGCGCAGGATGCGGACCTTGCCGGGGATGTCAGCGAAGCCGGCCCCAAGAATAAGCTCAGGGCCGAAGGAACAAACGCGTAACTTGGAGCCGGCGAGGTTGAGATAGTTTCTGCGCTCAAAGACGTGATCAGAGAACTCGTTGCCGTTGCACATTCCGATTCGGTGCGGCTCGCCGCTGTCGTCGATGATGTAGATTGCGGCAACCTCGCCCTCTTCACCACCGTCTTCCGCATGCCCGGGGATCGTGAGCGGGGCGAAAGGTGCGCGGATGATCGAGCCGTCGCCCTTGTAGAACCACTCGGGAGCCACGCCAATCTCGCCAGCGGCGGGACGGCCTTTTGCGCGGCCCCACTCAAACATGCGCATGCTGTCGGTCATCTCAGCTTCAGATTTCTTTGAGGACTCAACATGCATGGCCTGGCGCTCACGCGCGCTGCCGAGGTGGGTAAGTCCGGTGCCGGAAACCAGTGTCATCTGCGGCGCTCGGGGAGTGTCGACTGGAGTGAGCAGCTTCCAAACAGAGTTCTGCTGGTAAACCTCGTCATACAAGATCCGGTCGCCGGCGACGAGTGAAGTAACGAGTTCGGTAAGCGGAACCTTCTGGGTGAGGGAGCGCCTGGCCAATTGAAATACAGAAGTGACTTCAGCGAGAAAGACCAGATGCGGCTCGTCGACAAGAGCTACACCACGAAGGTTACCGTCGGTTAGTTGGACGAGTCGCATCGCGCTATTTCCTTACTCAAGGATGTGGAATCGCTTGAGCGACTCCTCGTTTACAGTCAGGCCAAGGCCTGAAATATTGTCATCGAGATCGATGACGCCGTTCGCGGGTGTAGGTTCGCCATCAAAGATGTACCAGAAAAGTTCGTTGCCAACCTCCACGTCAACCTTGGGGAAAAATTCGGCAATTGGCGAATTAAGGCTCGCCATGACGACGTGATAGTTGTGCATCTGGCCGGCGTGCGGTGTGACTGGAATCTGGAAGGACTCGGCGAGCGCAGATATCTTGCGGGCCTGGCTGATACCGCCCACGCGATTCGTATCAAACTGGATGACATCGAGCGCGTTGTTTTCCAGCAACTCCCGGAAGCCGAAGATGGTGAACTCATGCTCGCCCCCCGCGATCGGGATGCGTCCAAAGCGCTTGAGCTCCTTATATCCGCGTGTGTCGTCGGGAATCACCGCTTCTTCAAGCCAGCGCAGATTGAAAGGCTCGAGCAATGGGAGCATGCGCTTGGCGTAGTCGAGCGTCCAGCCCATGTACGCATCCGTCATCAGGTCGATGTCGTAGCCGATGACCTCGCGGACATTTCGCACCAGCTCAATGTTCTTTTGCATCCCAGCCGCGCCATCGAGCGGTCCCCAGCCGAAGCGCAGCTTCATCATCTTGTAGCCTTCGTCCTTGTACCTCCGGGCCTCGGTACGAAGTTCAGGAATGGGCATGGCGTAAAGGCGGCTCGCATAAACCGGGATATTCTCCTTCGTGCGGCCACCGAGCAGTCGGAATACAGGCTGTTTGGCGTCCTTGCCCATGAGGTCCCAGAGCGCGATGTCGACTGCGGAAATAGCCGTGAGTGCGACCCCCTTGCGACCGAAGGCGATGGTGCGGCGGTACATCTGCTGCCAGAGATACTCGACGTCCCACGGGTCGGCCCCAATAAGCAGCGGCTTGAGATAGAGATCGAGCAGTTGCTTGGTCACCATGGGGGATAGAGCAGCATTGCCCAAGCCAACGAGACCGTTGTCGGTAAAAATCTCCACGAGCAGCCAGTTGTGGAAGGCGAAGTTACCCATCGAGGCCTCGCGAAAGGCGACGAGGTCCATCGGATTAGTGCAGAAGTGTGGAGGCAGGGGAACAGTCTTACCTTCCCACTGGACGACGCGAGTGCGAACTTCAGTGATTTTCATGCGGCGCTCTCAATGTGTTGGAGTTCAATGGCGCTTAGCGGTTGAATCCTGCCAGCAAAGAGGAGAATGGCGAGGAAGCCGATAAGGTGAAATGTTCCGACGAAAAGGAACAAGGTCGCATAAGTGAATCCGTGGCCAAGCATGTAACCGGCTAAGAGGCCGAAGAGTGCACCGCCGATGGCGCCACCGAAGCCAATGAGACCAGCTACGGTACCGACGACCGTGAGTGGAAAGACGTCGGCAGGCAACGTCATGATGAGACCCGACCATGCCTGCTGACAAAAGAAAGCGATGCTGAAGAGCAGCAGCGCAACCTGCACTGGGGCGATCGAAACCAGCATGACGACAGGCATCCCCAGGGCACACAAGCCGAGGACAAGCTTGCGTGCGAGGTCGATCGAGCGGCCGCTGTGGATGAGCCGCGACGATGCCCAGCCACCGACAAAACTCCCGATACCCGAAGCGGCATACGGAATCCATGCGTAGTAGCTGACCTGCTTGATGTCGAAGCCGCGCACGTCATACAGGTACTTGGGCAACCAGAAGAGCAGGAAGTACCAGGCGGAGTCGGACATGAACTTGGCAAACACGAAGGCCTGCACACGACGCATGGGAATAACCTGGCGCCAGCCGATATCGCTACCAATGAGGCGGGCATCAACCGTATTCGAAGACAGCATCATCGGATTGGAGCGGTAACTCATCGCCCACCACGCCACCCACGCAAACCCGAAAGCACCCGCAGCCACGAAGACAGTGCGCCAGCCACTCCGCAGCAGGATGAAGCCGATAAGCGGAGGCGCTAGAACAGAGCCAACTGCGGTACCAGCATTGATCAGTCCCATTGCCGTAGAGCGCTCAGCAGGTTCAATCCATTCGGCGACGACGCGTGTGGCCGCGGGGAATGCACCTCCTTCGCCCCCACCCAACAGGAGTCGGGCAATAAGCAGCAAGATAAAGCCCGAGGCAAAGCCATGCAGCGCACAAGCGAGCGACCACCACAGCATGATGATGAGGAATCCTTTTCGCGTGCCGAGAGCGTCCAGCAGGCGGCCGCCGAGCACGTACATTGAAGCGTAGGCGAGCAGGAAAGCCGTCTGTAGATAGGAAAACTGCTGGTTCGATAAAGGTATGTTGCGCTGGATGGCAGCAATCGCAACCGGCAAGGTTTGCCGATCAAAGTAGCTGATGGCGATCGCTACCGCTACCATCACAACGTGATACCAACTGCGGTTACTCACGCTCGATCTGTCCTCTCTACCATGTGATCTTGACGAGCGAGATGCTTTGACGGGGAAGCTCGGTATCAAGTGTTAGCCTGCCATCGACGACGTCCATCCACACGGGTGACGTCAATAGCTGCAACCCAGCAACGGCTTTCAGCTGCGCGTACTGCTCCGTCGTCGGTTTCTGCGGGGAGCCCATCTCCTTCCACAGGGTATAAGCGTTGCTGTGCGTGTCATCGATCCGGTAGTGCTGCACTAAGACCTTCTTGAGGTCCGCTGGGAGTCCGGAAAGCTTGACCGTTGTGGGCGTAGCATCTGCGGCCTTGTCAGCATCGAGATAGTTCCACATCAACAACGCCGCCTTGTGATCGTCGATTGTGGCCATGCCGTCGATGTCTGCCTTATCACGAACACCGGTGGAGACCAGCGTGTCGAGCGAAACGCTGGCATTGCTGGTGGCTAGGACGCGGGTGCCGCTCATAAGGCCGAGCATACGGAACAGATTCAGCACCGGCTTATCGACACCGTTGGTCGAAAGCGAGCGGAAGCCCTCAAAATAGTCCTTATCTTCAAACTCAAAGGACCAACTGAGCATGGAGAGCAAGTTTACTTTGTGCCTATCCTGCAACCCGAACAGAGCCTTTAAGGCCGCAGCAGTATAGGCCGGATAAAGCGTCCCGTTACGATAGTTGTTGGCCGGATTGACGCGTGAAGAGCAGGCAGCGCAGCCCTCGGGGTCGGCCTCGCTGATGATGATGGGCAGGTTGCGATACTTCGGATACTGCGAGATGAGGTAGAAACCACGGTCCGCATCAGCGAGTTCATGCTTGATGCCCATGGTGACATGGGTGTCGATGATCGTGGGTCGGCCCTTGGCATGAAAGGAGATAAAGTCGAGCGGGATGGATTTGCTATCCGCGAGGCTCTTGCCGCTGGCCACGTGATCAAGAAAGCCCTTCAGGTAGTTGTACGCTTTCTCATTCGAGGGGCTCGTCGTTGCGGGACCTCCGACACGCGCGGCGGGCAAGACGGCCTTTACGTTGGCGACGGCGTAATCGTAGAGCTTCCAATAGTCTTCGGGCGTGGAGTGCCAGTAGTCAATATCGGGCTCGTTCCACACCTCGAAGTACCACTGCAGCACATTTTCTTTGCCGTAGCGTTCCACGAAATGCGCGGTGACGACGCGGATGAGTTCGCCCCATTTCTTGTAGTCCTTGGGTGGATTGTTGGAGGCACCGCTGATGGTGCTCTTGGGGTAGTGGACCTGATAAGGCTCGTGGTGGTTGGGCAGCTCTGCAGCAAGGTCCTTCGGCATGAAGCCGAACTCGACCATAGGGCGCACGCCGGCTGCTTGGTACTCATCGAAGATGCCGTCGAGGATGGTGAAATCGTAAATCGCCCTACCGGAGGCATCCTCGCGGTACACATTCGTCGAGCTGAACTTTAGCTCAGCCTTGCCATCACCCGAGGTGAGCAGGTGGTGCGCGCGGATGTAGACAGGCACCGGGCTCAGGTCACCAAGCTCGCGCAGCAACACTTTGCCGTTGGGCATGGTAGTGTAGTTGGCCTCATCGTAGCCGAACCAACTGTAGATCGGCTTGTAAGCACCGATCTTGTTCGCGAAGTCAACCATTATCGTTGCCGGAGCTTCGGTCGAGGCGACGGGCGCAGGAGGAATGACCCCCTGCGCCACCGCACAAACGGCGGGGCCGATGAGGACAGATGAAAGAAGTGAGGTTTTGAGAACAGCAAAGCGCAGCAAGTGAAGCCCTCGCATGATTAGAAGTTGTACTTGAGCGCGAACTGGATCGAGCGCGGCGTATTGGATGTGCTGGTGATCTGCGCGCCTGTCGCAGTATCAATAGGTGAAGTAGCGGAGTTGTTGTTGGGAGCGGCGAAACTAACGGTGTTGGGGAAGTTGAAGAACTCAGCACGAAAAGAGAGTGTACTCTCACCCGGCAAAGAGAAGTTCTTGAAGATGGATCCATCAAACTGGTTGTAGACGCCGGAGCGAAGAGTGTTGGCGCGAACCTGGCCATAGGTGTAATTGGGAGCAACAACGTAGCTCGATCTGTCATACCAGTTGGCGAGGGATCTCTTGAAAGCAGGATTACCGCCGGCCGGGTTTAAATTGGGGCGCTGCGACCCCACGCCGGTGTTGGCTCGATCGGACGAGACAGTGGCCGTGAACGGTGTTCCGCTCCGGACGACGAGGATTGTCTGGGCTTGCCAGCCACCGATGATTGCATTCACAAAACCATTTGTGTTGTTCAGGTACTTGCGGCCATGGCCAACGGGAAGCTCGTAGCTTCCGCTGATGGCCACGTTGTGCGGCACATCGAACGGAGCCAATGCGTACTCATAAGCGGTATTGCCGCCGAGCGGGGAAGATTGGTTATACTGCAGCACCTTGGAGAAGGTGTAAGCGACCAATGTGCTGAAGCCGTAGCTGAAGCGGTGCTCAAACTTGGCCTGCAGCGAGTCGTAGTGATTGGACATGTCCTGCGTCTGGTAAGTGATGCCACTCCAGAGCGGATAGGGTCGACGGCCTTGGATGGCCCCTGGACCGGCGGCAAGCGGTACGTTGGCATCGTTGGTACTGCTTAGGTGCACGCCGCGGTTGCCAACGTAGCCGATCTCAAGCATGTCATGGTCGGAGAACTGCCGCTGCACGTTCATGCTGTAGTGAATATTCGTCCCCATGTTGAGGTAGACCCGCGTTGGAGCCAGCGAAGGCGTTGACGTGGCCGATCCGAGCGCCGAGCCGAGGAAGAAGTTTGCCAATGATCGCGTAGGAGTTACGTTCTGCGTTTGGTTGATCGTCTCTGCCAAGCGATAGGGGAGAATGTTGAGGTTAACGCGACCGCTCGTTCCTTCGGGCTCGTAGAACATCCCGAAGCCAGCGCGGACGACGGTCTTGCGGTCGGCAGCGACGGAGACTCCGACGCGAGGTGCAAACTGGGTCTTGTCGGTATAAGTGATGTTGAGCGGTAGACCAGCCTGACTGCTGGTCTGAATATACTGGCCAAAGTACTGGTAGGCCGCAGGCGCAGCCGGCTGTGCGGTGAGGTCGGGCACAGTGCCCGTGCCCGAAACGATGATGGGCTTGGACCGCGTAGGATCGAAGGTCCCGACCTGGCCCTTATAACCGTCGAGCCAAGGCGAGTACTCGTAGCGCAGGCCCATGTTGATGGTTAGACGGTCATTGACGCGATAATCGTCCTGCACGAAAAACTGCTTGTACAGGCCCTGACCACCAAAGTTAGTCGCGGGGTAAGAGCGTGCGACAGAGGAGGGATATCCCAGCAGAAAATCAGCGTACGCATCACCGCTCGCGGTGTTGTTCCCCGTAGCATTCCCGTTGAACGTAAAGCCTCCGGCGAAGTTGCCGCTGTCGTATCCCAGCCACTGGTAGTAACGGAAGAGCACGCCAAACTTGATTGCCTGACGGCCTTTGAGGATTGTGAAGTTGTCTGTGCCTTCAAACGCCTTGCGATCCTGAGACTTCGGTCGCTGATCAAAACCAGAGCCTTGGATCGAGGTGTAACCGCTCCACGCGTAATCGGGAAATGCACCGCCTACGCCGGGACGCAGCAGGTCGCTCAAGCCGGTCACCCCGAAGCGACTATTCCAGTCTGGCCCTTGCAGGAAAGCCTGCAAGCGAACGTGGCTGGGAAGGAAATGCGCACGCGCCTCGTTGACCATGGTGTTGCCGATATTCGAGATCACGCCGACGGCGATGTCCTGACCCCAGGACGTCAGATTTGCGTTGCCCAGGAGCGGCGATGCGTTGGGGTCGACCTCTTTTTGCGTGATGTAGACCCAGCGCGCAAAGAGCCGGTTCTCGGCGTGATCTGATGGTCGAACCGCACAACGTACTGGTTCCAATCGATGGCCTGCGAGGGAGCACTGCTGAAAGTGCCTGTGGTGGTGTTCTGTTGCGGTATGTACTGCAGGATGGCTAGCGCCTGCGAAGAGAGACTGCGTTGCGGAATGATGTTGCCGGGGAAGGGCTGTGGTAGGCCGTTCACAACATTGGTGCGGTCGTAGATGAGGCGTGATGGCAGAAGCTCGGAAAAGTTTCCGGCACGCTTCGCATTTGAGGGAACGATGATGTTGTTCACAAGGCCCGTGCGAAGACGCTGCGCTTCGAAGTTGAAGAAGAAAAAAGTGCGGTCTTTACCGCTGTAAAGATGCGGGATCGTAAGTGGGCCGCCTAGATTGCCGCCGAACTGGTTCCTCTTGAGCTTCTGACGAGTGAGGGCGAAGTAATTGCGAGCGTCAAGGACATCGTTGCGAAGAAACTCAAAGAGAACGCCGTGGTAGCGGTTGGTACCGGACTTAGTCGTCGCGTTGAAGAAGGCCCCGCCTCGGTTGTATTCGGCCGAGTAAGGACTCTGCTGCACGGAGAACTCCTGCAGCGCGTCGATGGAGGTCTGGATAAAGGTCCCGCCCTGGTGCTGCTCGCTTACATCGACCCCGTCCATCAGAAAGGACGTGGCGGAACCACGGATGCCGCTGATCACGTTTCCGTTCACGATCTCGGGACGGATCGCCAGCGAATTGCCCGTTGGGGGCAAAAGCGCTGCGCCCGGCGTTAGCTGAGCAAGCCTGTAAAAGCCACGTCCATTCACCGGAAGTTCCGTGAGTTCCTTATTGGTAATGACCTGTCCCGAGGTGGCTGAGTCGGTGGAGAGCAAGGGTGCCGAAGCAGTCACTTCAACCGTCGTGTTGGCAGTACCAATCGGCAGATCGAAATCCTGGCGCACGATCTGCCCCACCTGGACCTCAATGACCTTGGTCGTCGCTCTCTGGAAACCAGCAGCGGTGACGGTAAGAATGTAGTTGCCGGCAAGCACGGGAGTGATCACAAAGTCGCCGCTGTCGTTCGTCACTGCCCTCTGAACGATATTCGTGGCTACATTTCTCGCTTCCACCGTGGCCCCTACGACGATCGCCCCTGTCGGATCCTGAATGTGGCCCACGAATCTGCCCTGTTCCACCTGACCCGCGGCAACACCGAGAAACGAGAGAACGAGGATCAAAACGCTTGCGATCTTCCCTGCTATTTGCGCCATGGGGATGCCTCCAAGAGAGTTCACACCAATTTCAAGGACTCCGTTTTATTGGTGCGAAAGGTACTACCTTTAGAAAAACATTGTCAAGCAACTTTTCGCAGCACGGTGCGTCTTCATTGAGGTAAGGTTACCGAAAGAGGACTAGTTCACAAACGCAGTTCTCCATTGACGCAATGGACTCTGTCCCTCAACATGCCATTATGAGGCGCTTCAAAATCAACGCGCTAAAACAACCTGAGCTTTCTGCCTCGCTCCCTTTCGGAAGCAAGGAGAACGTCACCCAATTGCTAATCCTGCGGTTTCAGGAGATGCTTCGCGACGGTGTTCTTACCCAGGGAGCGCGATTGCCAGCAGAACGCGAGTTGGCGGCACACTTCAATGTTGCACGATCTTCGCTTCGCCAGGCGCTGAAGGTACTCGAGATCATGGGCGTCATCACCCAGAGAGTGGGCGACGGAAGTTACCTTAACACGGATACCTCCGCCATACTCTCGGTCCCGATGGAGTTTCTATTTCTGCTCGACGACACCTCCGTGGAGGAGTTGACAGAGCTGCGACAGTTAGTGGAGCCTGGGCTCGCTAAGCTGGCCGCACAAAGGTCCACTTCAGAGGACATAGCGCTTCTCAGAAAGTCCATCAAGGATCTTGAGTCCAGTTCAAACGACAGGCTGAAGCTGGTCTCCTCCGATCTACTCTTTCACCGCGCGATCTTTCAGGCATCCAAAAACCGGATGGCAAGCAGCTTATTCCAGACTATTCATCGCGCGATGGCAAAGATGATTTTTGTCACTTCACAACTTGTCGAACTAGAGCACACGCTTGCGTTCCACAAACCGATCATGCGTGCGATTGAACAACGGGACGGAGACCAGGCCGCCTCGCTCATGACGTCGCATCTAAAAGACGCAACCGCTCTGTTGATCCGTGAACAGACGAGACAGCAGGAGACTCTACTTCGCAAACGCCTCCTAAATACGCAAAAACCCGTCCGCAGCAAAAGTCTCCGCACTAGTCGCATGCAACCGACGAATGGAGCGGGGTAATGATGACAGCATTGACACTCCAGAAGAGCCGCAGAACATTTACGGATGGATCGCCTCGAGCTTCGATTGGGCCCATTGCGCACCAGGTCGGAGCGCTGCAACGGATCCCGGATATGGGGCCGTCAACTTTTTGAACCGGGAGGTCGATTCGAAACTGACAATCGGCTTCCGTTCGGACCGGTTGAACGACAATGCTACGAAGTATTTCGGCAGTACCGTCATGATTCGGCCGGAAATCCGCTTCGATCATTCCTGAAGCATGAACCTTAGGGTCACTTCCCTGCTCAGCCATCAACTCACCTACAACATTAGTCGCGCCGGTCGGTACCCGAAGATGGGCCGTTTCTCCCGAATCGTAGAGACGGACAACCAGGGCGTTCTCGTCCTCCAGTGACGATTATGTTTGGCTCTGCCACATCTCCTCAGCTCTGTGATGCGGAAGAGCCCCCTGCAACGCGTCGCCGTACCCGATGGATCGCCTACGCCAGCGAGCCTCACTCTCGCTGGCGTACTAAATCGTCGACGGCGATTCCGCGAATGCTAGCGTCAAGGAGCTCGACGATATGATAGGTAGATATCTGCGGGAACCCTCTACGTCTCAATCCTGCTTGTAGTTGGAGAAGGCAGCCCGGATTAGCGCTGATCAATGCGTTGGCGTTTGTTGCCAGAAGATTTGCCACCTTACGATCACCGAGTTCATTGGCTGGCTGAGGATGTAACAGGTTGTAGACTCCGGCCGAGCCGCAACACAGATTCGCCTCAGCAACTTCAACCACGTCGAGCTCTGGAATCGCATGCAGCAGCGACCGCGGTTCAACGTAGACACCCTGCGCATGACGAAGGTGGCAGGCATCCTGATAAGCCACGCGCATTGGGAGAGGATGACGTTTCTGTCTGGGCGGATTAAGCAAAAGAATCTCTGAGATGTCTTTGCACTTAGCGGAAAACCCTTTCGCTCTATCGGCCCACGCAGGATCGTCCCGGAGCAGATAGCCATACTCCTTCATCGTCGAGCCACACCCCGCTGCATTAATCGCGATGTAGTCCACATCAGCTTCAAAGTCTGCGATCATTTTGCGAGCAAAGGTCCGTGCGCCTTCTTCTTCCCCGCTGTGGAACATAAGAGCTCCACAGCAAGAGCTGTGAGCAGGAACGACGACATCGTAACCCTCTGCCGCCAGCACTCGTTGAGTTGCGTCGTTGACGGATTGAAAGAAAACCTGCTGAACGCACCCTGTAAGCATACCTACGCGCGTCTTACGATCAGACTTAGAGTGAGTGGAGCCCACCGCCGCTGTGAATGCAGGCAATTTGCGGAAGAGATCGTTCGGGACTCGCGGCAGCAAGGCTTCCATGGCGACCAATCTGCTTGGCAATAACGATAGAAGTCCGCTGGACCGTATCAGCCGTTGAATACCGGATCGCTGATATACAAGCAAGGGAAGCGCAAGAACTCTGAGACGATTTGGGTAAGGAAATACTGCAAACAGCATTCTGCGAAAGAACGAGTCCCGCGATGATCTCGGAATGTTACGCTCGATCTGTGCACGTGTATCTTCAATGAGCTTGTTGTATTGCACACCTGAT
>Ga0126381_100001649_pt1 | contig 23861 bp, 15 predicted proteins | sample PanSoiMetPlot_28_FD_96465 | JGI IMG/M metagenome (GOLD analysis project Ga0126381, IMG submission 96465) | Tropical forest soil microbial communities from Panama - MetaG Plot_28 | ecosystem: Environmental > Terrestrial > Soil > Tropical forest > Bulk soil | place: Panama | collected 2016-02-17 | reverse complement strand
TGGAAAGTCGCTGCGGCTGTCAGTTGTGTGGCCATTGTTTGCGTGACTGCCGTTACTTGGCATTTTGTCGAAGTCAGAGGCGCCCGGCAAAAACTCGCTGCGGAGGCAAAGGCATGTCGCGCTCGGGCAGCAGCGGGAGACGCGAAAGCGCAGTACGACCTCGCCAGAAAGTATTACTACGGGAAAGGAGTGCCGCAGGACTACGGCGAGTCCATCAGTTGGTACGGCAAAGCTGCCGACCAAGGAACTCCGGAAGCTGAATACGGACTCGCCTTCCTTTATCGCGAAGGTAAGGGAGTGTCGCAAGACCCAGCACAGGCTATTGACTGGTGTCGCAAGGCCGCCGAGCACGGTTATGCCAGAGCTGAATATGCTCTTGGCAACACGTACCACGACGGGTGGCACGTGTCGCAAGACTACCCCGTGGCTGCCGCCTGGTACCGCAAGGCTGTTGATTGGGGCAATGCACACGCGCAAGGCGCGCTTGGCTATATGTACTTTCAAGGGAGAGGAGTGCAACGGGATTACGCAGAGGCGGCACCGATGGTATCGGAAAGCCGCCAAGCAAGGGGACGAATACTCGCGGCGCGCACTGGCTACGAGGAAGATCGGGTTCGATACTCTTAGCAAAATCACCTTGTCGCTTTCGTTTCTGGGAAGCGCATTCCTGCTGATAAGTTCCGGGGGAGAGACCCGAAGTCGACAGCGGCGAAGACTAGCGCTCGCTGGGCTACTTGGCCTGTTGTGGTGGGACTGGATGTGTATGGACACGTTCGCTTCGGGGCACTCGACGCGCTTTCGGCTGTCAATGCTTTCACTTCGGCAAGAGTCTTCTGGGCGGATTAGCCACTGTCTTGATTCTTTCCATTGTTTGGTCAGAAGGAGGGTTCAGGATTGTTGCTCGCTATATGCGCGACGCTCTTCATCGCATTCAACCTCTACGCGGCGATGCATTATGATGTTCGGCACTTTGCAGCATGCCCTCGAGCATTCTATTCCGTAAATGGCTGGTTAATGGGAATCGCAATCACCGTGACATTCCTCCTGTGGCTAGCGCGTAGTGGCGGTTGCCAGGCGGGTGCAGATGTGGCGGATGCCACCTCGGTTTGACTTTCAAAAATCCCCTCCAAAATTTTTCCGATTCCTTCTGAAAAAGAACCGCGCCCTTTTCGCATGTAGCTCTAGAGGGGGTCCCGTTTACGGCTCTTTGTCGCTGCACGCTGGGTAGCTCGTCGTCATCGATGCGCATGCCGACCGCGCCGACGTGTGCTCAAAGCCCGGCGAAAGCGTCGCAATCGAAATGCGAAAGGATGGGGTGTGCAAATGAAAGACATGATGAAGTTGCGAATGAAGAACGGGATGAGTCTGATCGGCCTGGTGCTGGTTGGATGCAGCCTCCTTGAATCAACTTATGCGGTGACGGGCATCGCGAACAAGACCACCGCCCGTAAGCAAGATTATGGGGTGTTACCCCTGGCATTTGAGGCGAACAAGGGACAGAGCTCGAGCGAAGTACAGTTCGTCTCGCGAGGACAGGGTTATTCGTTGTTTATTACGCGACACGCAGAAGCCGTACTCACCCTCAGAAAATCGGGCCAAGCCGAGACCGCAAAGCCAAGTTCGAAGTTGCAAGCAAAGAAACGCCGGACGAGCACCACCGAGGTGCTCCGACTCCGATTGGTCGGTGCGCAAGATCCGCCATCAGCAGAGGCGTTGGACGCATTGCCGGGCGTGACGAATTACTTCGTGGGTCGCGATCCCAGTCAATGGCGTACCAACGTCTCGCTGTTCCGGAAAGTAAAGATGCGCGACGTCTATCCGGGCGTGGACATGGTCTACTACGGCAATGGACGCCAGCTCGAAGAGGACTTCATCGTGGGTCCGGGCGCGAATCCAAAAGTTATCCAGTTTGTGGCGGAAGGAGCCAGCAACGTATCCGTCGATTCAACGGGTGAATTGGTCGTGGCTATGAAAGAAGGCGACGTCCGCTTTCACCAGCCGCTGGCCTATCAGGAAGACAATGGTGAACGTCACGAAGTCGCAAGCCGCTATGTCATCGGAAAGCAGAACCGAATCGGCTTTGAACTAGGCAGCTTTAACCGCAAGCAGACTCTGGTCATCGATCCGACGCTCACATACTCAACTTATCTTGGCGGAAGCGACATCGACAATGGGACAGCCATCGCGGTGGATTCCGCGGGCAACGCGTATTTGACGGGAGAGACTGCTTCAACCAATTTCCCCACCACAACGGGCGCACCTCAGACGACATCAGCTGGTGATAAAGACGTGTACGTGACCAAGCTCAATGCGGCGGGCACGGCTGTGATCTATTCGACCTATGTCGGAGGCAGCGGCATGGACTCAGGACGAGGGATCGCAATCGACGCTTCGGGAAATGCCTACGTCACCGGCGTCACGGAATCCGGCAACTTTCCAACCACAGCCGGAGCCTTCCAGCCGGCGCTAGCCGGCACGCGTGATGCTTTTGTAGTAAAGCTGAATTCCACGGGATCGGCGCTGGTGTACTCGAGCTACTTAGGCGGAGCGCTCAACCAAGATGTTTTCAACTCGCCCTTCCAGTATGGCTTCGCTATTGCGGTGGATGCCCAGGGATCTGCATACGTAGCAGGCGCAACGGATGCGACGGACTTCCCGGTAACAATAGGCGCCTACCAGTCGACGTACGGCTCAACTTTCTCCGGAGAGGCAGACGCCTTCGTCACGAAGGTAAGCTCGAATGGGTCGAGCCTCATTTACTCGACTTATGTTGGGGGCTCCTTCGCCGAAGCGGAGGGGATTGCGATAGATTCCGCAGGGAATGCCTACATCGCGGGCTCAGCCGCGGGAGGCTACCCCACTACGGCGGGCGCTTACCAGACGACTTACGGCGGGGGAAACTCCGACGCCTTTGTGACCAAGTTGAACCCCAAGGGCTCGGGCCTGGTGTATTCGACTTACATCGGTGGTAGCAATGGCGGCGGTGAGTCTGCGAGTGCAATCGCGATCGACTCGGGCGGGAACGCCTACATCACTGGCCTTACGGGTTCGGGTTTTCCTGTCACTGCGGGCGCATATCAGAGCACCCCGGCGTCATATGCGAATGCATTCGTGACCAAACTGAATTCGGCGGGCACAGCCCTTGTCTATTCCACGTATCTCGGTGGCAACGTATTTGATTGGGGCTTGGGCATCGCGGTAGACGGTCCGGGCAATGCCTACGTCGTCGGCATGACGCAGTCCACGAATTTTCCCACGACGTCTAACGCGTTGGAGCCCACATACGCGGGTGGCTATAGCGATGGCTTTGTTACCGTACTCAATCCTCAAGGGGCGGGCCTGATTTACTCAAGCTACTTGGGCGGTTCAGGCGCGAATGGCGATCTTGCTACGGGCGTGGCTGTCGATTCGAGTGCGGGCATTTACGTCACAGGCAGCACGAGTTCAGCTGACTTTCCGACGACGATTGGCGCCTTCCAGACAACCCAGCCCGGGAGTAATGACGCGTTCATCACCAAGATTGGCGGAGCGGTTCCGTGCACTCCGAGGCAATTCGTGCTGGATGCCTCGATGTCGTACAACCCGCTCAGCCATATTAATGCGAACGCCACGCCGCAGCCGCCCCTGACGTTTACTCTGCCTTCAAAGCTGCCCGTGATCGCCGGCAACGCGGGAACGGGTCTTTCACTGTTCGCTTATGATCTGGGATCGGGGACGCCGGTCGTGTGCGGTTACACCGGTGCCAACGGCGGCACGGAGTACGATTTCTTCGCGTGTACACAAAGCGGGCTGGCGGGTGGCAGTCTCGTGACCGCGGACAAGATCTTGATGAGTGTTGTGACAGCTCGTCCTCCACTGATATCCACTCATTTTCCGCCGCCTCCGGCAGGAGCGAAGGTCGAGGTAACGCTGAACGACGCTACATGTCCCTAGCAAGGAAGAGTACGCGGGTGGTTTGCTTCGAACACTGTGGGTCCGGGATTAGATCGTCCCGGGCCCGTTTTCTTGAATAGGAACAGCTATGCTAGGGAGTGGTGCCTTGGATCAATCGTTTTCTCTTCGTTCTCGTGTTGGCGCTTGCGTGCGCTCTTTTGGTGGTGCTTCTTCACGCAACGATTGCGGCGCAATCTAACGCTGCTCCCACCTTCTATCGCGATGTCCTCCCGATCCTCCAGGAACATTGCCAGAGTTGTCATCGTGCGGGCGAGATCGGGCCGATGGCTCTGGTGACCTACCAGCAGACGAAATGGAATGCGAAGGCGATTGCCAAGCAGGTGCAGACTCGGCGGATGCCGCCGTGGTTTGCCGATCCGTGTTGCGGGCACTTTTCCGACGACCCGTCGTTGACACAAAAGAACATCGCCACGCTGGTGGCGTGGGCGAACCAGAGTGCGCCGGCGGGGAATCCGCATGATGCACCGCCACCGCTTGTGCTTGCCGAGGGTTGGAACATCACGCAACCGGATGTTGTCCTGACGATGTCTAAGCCGGTGGCGATTCCGTCGGAGGGGGACGTCGATTACACCTACGAGATCGTCCCCACCAATTTCAATGAAGACAAGTGGGTGCAGCTGTCGGAGATTCGTCCGTCGCGCCGCGCGAATGTTCATCACGCGGTGGTTTATATCCGGCCGCCCGATTCGCCGTGGCTGCGCAACGCGCCCGTGAATGTACCGTTTACGGCGCCGAGCCTGGCGGACCCTGCGCTGCGTCACCAGGCCCATGAGACCCAGAGCGACATGCTTCTCGTGTACGCGCCTGGAAGTTCGCCGGATAACTGGCCGGAGGGCATGGCGAAGTTTGTTCCGGCACATTCGGATCTCGTGTTTCAAATGCACTACACGACGAACGGCCATGCCGCCGACGACCGAACGAGCGTCGGGATGGTGTTCGCGAAGAAGCCGCCAGCGCAGCGCGTGTTGACACTGCAGTTAGCGAACGATCACGATCCAGTGCCGATTCCGCCCAACGCCGACAATTACCGCGTTGAAGTGCACGGAACGTTTCCGAACGATGCGTTGCTGCTCAGCTTCTTTCCGCACATGCATCTGCGCGGAAAGCGCTTCGAGTACAACATCGTGCGTGGGGATCATTCAATCGAGACATTGCTGCGCGTGAATTACGACTTCTATTGGCAGATGAGCTATCGGTTGGCGAAGCCTTTGTTGATGAGGGCTGGAACCGAGCTGCAGGCCGTCGCGTGGTATGACAACTCCGCGAAGAATGTGCACAATCCCGATCCCGACGCGCCGGTGATGTGGGGCGATCAAACGTACAACGAAATGATGGTGGGGTTTTTTGATGTTGCGGTTCCGGCGGGAATGGATAAGAAGCAGTTTTTTGTTCGGGGGGCGGGGAGGTAGGTGGGGTGGGGTGATCTGACCATGGGGAGATCGCGCGATTGGGGAAAGGTGTTGGAGACACCTTATTTCTCCCAGGTTAGCGTCCAAACGTCGGGCGCGAACTTGGGGTCGTTAGCTTTGCCGTTCTGGGCGGAAATGGCCTGTCGGGTTGGTTGGAGATGTTGGCAGGCAAGGGGTCTTTCGACCCGTTCGGCGGTCGCCTCACCTCGCTCAAGATGACAGTGTTTTGGTTAGACAGCGTTGTAATTAGAAAATCGTTGCGGATAAATATCGTGGCAAATGAATATTGTGGCGAATGAAGATCCGGGCGGATAGATATCGTTGCGGATGAATATTGTTGCGGATAGATCTCGCCGCGGATGAATATCGTTGCGGGTAGATATTGTAGTGGATAGACATCGCGTGTCTGTTTGTTTGGTGCTACTTAGGTTGGTGGCGGCGCGGGCGGCGGATGTAAAAGTCTGCGCTGAGCGGGACATATCTGCCGTGGCTGGCCCGTTCTCGGATATACTTGGCGCCGCTGGAACGGCCTGAGATCAGGCCAGTCTGGGGTCCGCGATGGTATCGATTCCCCATGCGAGGCGGTTGTCTGGCTTCGCCGCCATTCGTGTCCTGTTGTGCGCCACGGCCATCTCGTTGCCGGCCATAGCCTTCGCCCCGGGCTCGACACGAGCAAATCCTCCCACGGACTCGAACCCATCAACTTCGGTTTCGTCGCAACAGGCGGCCGGTCCGGGGACGCAATCCCAAGCAGGCGCCCCATCATCGCAAGCCGCTCCGCAATCCCAAACTCCAGCGGCGCCATCGCAGGCAAACGCTCCGCCAACTGCTTCCCAAACAACGGCTCCCGCGACTTCGACACAAACTATTCCTGCAACGCAAACGGCTCCAGGAGCATCCGCGCCGACGACTCCGGCGCAAGCAACAAACAGTCCGCAACAGGAGATCAGTTCGCGCGATGAAGTCACAACCTTCAAGGTCAAGGTGAACCTGGTTTTGGTGCGCGCGGTGGTTCGCGACGCGAGCGGGAAGCCGGTGGGCAACCTGCACAAGGAAGATTTTGAACTCCTCGACAACAAGAAGCCGCAGACCATTACGCAGTTCGTGATGGAGCAGCCCGGCCACAAGACGGCGGAGGCGCAACAGGTTGCGGAGGAAAGAGCGAAGGCGCTGGAAAACGGCTCGACGCTACCGCCTCCGATCGCCCCGGATCACTACTTCGCGTACGTGTTCGATGATGTCCATCTCGAATTCGGGGACTTGACGCGGGTACGCGACGCCGCGGAGCGGCACATGAACACGCTGGGGCCGACAGATCGCGCGGCGATCTTCACGACGTCGGGACAGGGGAACCTTGATTTCACCGATGACAAAGCGCAACTTCACGCGGCATTACAGCAGTTGAAGATGCGCCCGATCACGCGCACCGGAATGGCGAGTTGTCCTGATGTGACGCTGTACATGGCGGACCTGATCATCAACCGCAGCGACGTTACCGCGCTGGGGGTTGCAACGTCGGACGCCTTGCATTGTGCGTTCAATGACGATCCACGGTTGCAAACGGCAGCAACACAGTTAGCGCAGAGCACAGCATCGCAGGAACTTTCCGCTGGTGAACAGGAGACGCGCGTAACCCTTTCGGTGTTGAGAGATACGGTCCGGCGGATGATGGCGATGCCCGGAGTGCGAACAGTTCTTTTGCTTTCTCCGGGGTTTATCGCGCCCTTACAGGACTTTGACTACACGGACATTATCGATCGGGCGCTGCGAGGGCAAGTGGTGATCAGCGCGCTGGATGCGCGAGGCTTATATACCGTAGACCCGCTCGGGGACATCAGCGATCCTCACCCCATTCCCGCGGATGCGGCTGGGCAAAAGAGCCACTATCTTGTAGACGGTGCGACCGCCAACGACGATATCTTGTCGGATCTGTCGTATGGGACGGGCGGAGCGTTTATGCGCAACAGCAACGACCTGGATGGAGGGTTGCATCGCATTGCGGCTGAGCCCGAGTTCTGGTACGTGCTTGGCTTTTCGCCACAGAACCTGAAGCTCGACGGGCGCTTTCATAACATCAAGGTAGTGGTGAAGAATCCCCCCAAGTTGCAGGTGCAGGCACGCCGTGGCTACTTTGCGCCGAAGCACGAAGCCGATCCGAGCCAGCAAGCGAAGCAGGAGATCGACGACGCATTGTTCTCGCAGGAGGAGATGCACGATCTGCCGATCGAATTGCACACGCAATTTTTCAAGCCAAGTGAGGATGCCGCCAAGCTTGCGGTGCTCTGTCACATCGACGCCAAGCGCTTGCACTATCTGCGGGAATCGGGGCGCAATGCCAGTAATTTGACGATCGTCTCAGGGTTGTTCGATCGCAACGGGAAGTTCATCACTGGGAATCAAAAGACGCTCGAGATGCATTTGAAGGACGACACGCTCGAGCACAAGTTGACTACGGGCATCACGATCAAGTCGAGTTTCGACGTAAAGCCGGGAAGTTACCTGGTCCGCCTGGTGGTCCGCGACGCCGAGGGGCAGTTATCGGCGGCGAACGGAGCCATCGAGATTCCGTAGCTGAGGGGTGGAAAACATGTCACATCGCAGATTGATTTGGGTCGCAGTTTTAACGCTGATCGCCGCATGCGGGGGCTGGAAGCTTGGGAATTCCACCATGGTGTTTGCTCAACAGCAACAACCGCAAGCTCAGCAACAACCGCAGGCACAACCGGTCTCGCTGCCGGACGCGAATACGCCGACCATCCGCGCCGAAACCAGATTGGTGCTGGTGGATACGATCGTGACCGACAAGAAGGGAAACTACATCAGCGATCTAGCGCAGAAAGATTTCAAGGTGTGGGAGGACGACAAGGAGCAGGAGATTAAGAGCTTCTCGTATGAAGCGAGTGCCGGGGCGAACGCGCCCGACCAGAAACACTACCTGGTGCTGTTCTTCGACAACTCAACGATGGACATGAGTGACCAGATGCACGCGCGCGAGGCCGCGGCGAAGTTCATCACGGCGAATGCGGGTCCGAACCGGTTGATGGCGATTGTTGACTTCACAGGTGTGACTCGAATTGCGCAGAACTTCACCGCCGATGCAGACCGGCTGAAGAAGGTCGTCGCGAATGTGAAGTTCTCAAATGTCGATCCCAATGCCGGCGCGCAGCCGGTGCAAGTGGCGTCGTTGGGCGTGCCGAACCTGTACAACGCGGAGAGAGATTTCGGGCAGCGCAGCGTTCTGCTGGCATTGCGCACGATGGCAAAGAATCTGCAGAATGTTCCCGGACGCAAGAGCCTGGTGTTTTTGACATCGGGGTTTCCGACATCGGCGGAAATTCAATCGGAATTAACGGCGACCGTAGATACCTGCAACAGGGCCAACGTCGCGGTGTATCCGATCGATGTGCGCGGTCTGGTGGTAGGTGGACCTGCCACGACATCATCAGGGATGGGACCCGGGGCGAAGTTGCAGTATCCGATAATGCATCATTCGGCACATCTGAAGACGGCCGCACTCAACTTTGAGAACTTCGACTCGAACCACCGGCATCGCGTTCACCTGGTGCGTGTACAGCGAGGCGGCGGGGGTGGAGGCGGGGGAGTTGGGGGTGGAGGGGGCGGCGGTCATCCAGGCGGCGGAGGAGGCGGAGTCGGTGGTGGAACCGGCGGTGGTGGTGGCCGAGGTGGAAGCGGCGGCACAGGCGGGACCGGTGGAACCGGCGGAGCTGGCGGCGGCAAGGGTGGAACCGGCGGAACCGGGGCTGCGGGCGGCAGCCGGGGCGGCGGTGGCAACACCGGCGGCTACAACAACTACTCGAACTACTACAACAATCCGATGAACCAGCCTCGGCTGATCGTTCCGACGTTTCCTCCGAGCGCATCGACGAATCAGCAGATCCTGTATCAGCTGGCGAGCGGCACAGGCGGATTCGTGATCGTCAACACGAATGATCTGCTGGCGGGTTTGGAAAAGATCGCTCACGAGCAGGATCAGTATTACGTGGTCGGCTACACACCCACGGCTTCGGCCGAAGGAACGTGTCATACATTGAAGGTGAAAGTCGATCGTGGCGGCACGATCGTGCGGTCGCGCAGTGGGTATTGCAATGTGCGTCCGGTGGATCTGCTGGCGGGCAAGCCGATCGAGAAAGATCTGGAATCGCGAGCGAACGGAAGCCAGGCGGGCGTTGCGGCGTCGATGCTGCTGCCGTACTTCTATACGTCGGCGAATACGGCGCGAGTGAATCTCGCGATGGAGATTCCGTCGAACGCGATCAAGTTCGAAAAAGAGAAGGGCAAACAGCATGCGTCGGTGAACGTGCTCGGCATCGCGTACAAAGCGGACGGGTCGGTGGCCGCTCGCTTCAGCGACACGGTGAATCTGGACCTGGACGGCAAGAAGGAAGTGCAGGAGTTCCAGAAGCAGCCGATGCACTATGAAAATCAGTTTGACGTTGCCTCGGGAACGTACACGCTGAAGGTTGCGTTCAGTTCGGGCGGAGATACGTTCGGGAAGCTGGAAGCGCCGCTCGTTATCGATGCCTATGATGGAAAGCAATTCAGCGTGAGCGGGATTGCGCTGAGCCATGATGTCCATCGCGTGTCGGATATGACGGCAGGGCTGGACGATGTGCTATTGCAGGATCACACCCCGCTGATGGTGCAAGGTATGCAAGTCGTGCCGAGCGGCGCGACGCACTTCACGAAGACCGATAACGCTGTGCTGTATCTTGAGATCTATGAACCTATGATGGTGGATAAACCGGCTGACCAGATCAAGGTGGGCATTGCGTATCTGGTGGTTAACCGCAAAAGCGGCGAGAAGCTGGTCGACAATTCGGGATTGATTGATCTGCAGGCGTCGGCCAAGGCAGGTAATCCGGTGATACCGCTGGGCCTCAAGATTCCGGTCGATAAGCTGCCTCCCGGCGCTTACCGCGCGGAGTTGAAGGCCATGGATTCCGCGGGCAATGCGTCGAAGGCGCGGGTGGTGGAGTTCGAGGTCGAGTAGAGGCATGGGGCCCGTCAAGCGCCCCAATGTTCAATTTCTGGGCCGATCGTGCCGGGCATCTCTTGTCCCGGAGCGCGGCATCCATTCTGCTGAGTTCCCCGAGGGTTTGACTTCTGCTGAAATACGCGTGTGCGGAAACAAGCGCTGGTGTCTGAGAGTAAGAGGCTCTCTGATCGGGTGATCTGGTGATCGGCTCATCTGGTCATCGAAAAAGCTGTTTGCCATGGAAGGCTGGTTAACGGTTGATGCGATGTTAACTGCCGGGAAGGCTTTTAACCGCAGAGGTCGCTGAGAACCTCCGCAGAGAAGGCCGAGAAGAGCTTAACCGCGAAGGACACAAACGAAATCCGCAAAGGGCGCGGAGAAAAACTAAATCTTGGACCGCAGAGGGTGCGGAGCAAATCGCAGAGGTCGCAGAAAGGCCGGCAGCGGTGCGGAGAAGAGAGCAAGCGATCGGGCTATTTAATGATCGACGTCGCTATTTGTTGCATGATTGCAGCGACTTCCCAGGTTAGCGTCCAAAAGCGGACGCGAACCTGGGGCACCAATCGAAGGTGTTTTGGTGGGAATGCCTTTTGGGGCCAGAGGTGATCTCGAGGATATGGGTCTTTCGACTCGTTCGGCTGTCGCCTCAGTCGCTCAAGATGACAGAGTGGGTAGAAGCGAAATGGTTTTCTCCCTCCGCGAAAATCGTTGTGCTGGTCGTCGATTGATGGATCGGGGACGTGTATTCGTACTCGGCGTCGTCATGATGATTGCGATCACAGCGCCCGTGCGAATGGCGGCGCAGGCGGAAGGTGGAGACGCCGGTGCGCAGGCGAATAGCGGGTACACGATCAGCGGCACGGTGGTGAACAGTGTGACAGGCGAGCCTGTGCGGCATGCGCTGGTGCAGGTCGCGAATCTGCCGGGGAACCCACCAGCGATGCTCACCAATTCCGAAGGACAGTTTCAGTTCCAGCATGTGCCCCCCACCGACGTGTTGATCATGGCTCGCAAGCCTGGGTTCTTCAGCGAGCAGGAGTTGCATCCGGAGGGTGCGCTGCAGTCGCAGCTGCTGCATGTAGATCGCAACACGTCGGACTTGGCGATCAAATTATTTCCCGAGGGAACTATCGTCGGGCGCGTTGCGACTGTGAAGGGCGAACCGCTCGAAGACACGCCGGTGCGTGCGTTTCAGCAGCGCGTGGCGGACGGGCGGAAACGCTGGGCGCAATTGGGACAGGCGACGACGGATGAAGACGGCCAGTTCCACATCGGCAACCTGGTAGCGGGCCAGTATCTGCTGGTTGCGGGGCCGACTTACGCTGTGGGACGCATGCGAGTGCGTGGAAAGGGCACGGTTCGTCAGGAGGAGATTGTCACGTCTTATTACCCGGGCGTGCCTGAGGTGGAGGCGGCGACGTCCCTGAGCGTGGTCGCGGGACAACAACTACAAGCCGATTTTGCTTTGACTCCGCAGCCGATGTTCAAGGTTTCCGGCACGATCACGACGGTCGCCGGAACGACAATCACATCCGTTCAAATCGTGACGCGTTCGGGTGAAGCGGTGGCGCAGTCGGTCAACTTTGATCCGCCAGGCGGAAAGTTCACGGCGGGAATCCCAGCCGGGACGTATCTCGTGACCGCTCTCGCTCAGGATGCGAACGGAAATCAGTTCGAAGGTAGTTCGGCGCTGACGGTGAATTCCGACCTCGGCAATTTTGTGGTTGGAATCGCAGCGCCGTTGATGCTGCCGGTGAAGGTGGAGGAGCGGCGGACGGGGGATTCTGAGCCGACGACTCGTGGTGCTCGGGGCATTGGTTCACTAACGAAGTGGACAAACGAGGATGTGTCTTGGTCGGTCGGATCAGACAGTACTACTCAGGTTCACCCAATACGCATTCCGCTTGTCCAAGTTCGTCTGATCTCCACGGAGAACCAGTTGCTAGCCCCTGAGTATCAGGCAGAGAACGCCGGCAATGTGTTCGCAGTTCGCAACTTCACGCCAGGACGATACGCGGTCGACATCCAGCCCAACGGCCGGTGGTATGTGCAGTCGGCGAGGAGCGGCAACGTGGATCTTTTGCGGGAAGAGCTTGTGATTGGAGCGGGGCGGCGTCCGGATCCGATTGAGATTGTGGTACGCGACGACGGAGCGAACCTGTCTGGCGGCATTCATGCGGAGGGACAAGCGGCGCCCGGCTCCGTGCTCGTAATTCCGGACCAGGGCGGGCCGTCACAGATTCGCGTGGTGCACGCTGCGCCGGGTGGGGATTTTCTGGTCGACCGGCTTGCGCCCGGAGACTACCGGCTGCTGGCTGTCGATTCGCTGGATGGTTTTGAGTTTCGCAATCCCGAAGTGCTGGGACATTATCTGTGGAAAGCAACGCGAATTTCGTTGCAAGCCAATCAACAGGCGAGCGTGAACGTTGAGCGTGTCGAAGTAGGGAAGTAAGCGATGAAGGGCCTGCGAATCATCTCGTGGCTGGTGCTTATGTCGGCGATGGCCGGCGCGCAGACTGCGGTCCCTGCCGGAACGGCCGCGAATATATTCCGCATCAGCGGGACGGCGGTCAGTGCGGTGGATGGAAGCGCACTGAGCGGAATCGAAATTACGATTTCACCGGTCGAACAGCAGGGCGATGCACAACAAGCGATCACCGGGGCGAACGGGCGCTTTGTATTCGAGAATCTCGCACGCGGGAAGTACAGCTTGTCGGGGGCCGGCCGGGGATTCACGATGCAGGCGTACCAGCAGCACGATCAATACTCGACGGCGGTTGCAACCGGGCCGGGACTCGTCTCGGAAAACCTGGTGTTCCGCATGATGCCGGACGCGTCGATCGCGGGCAACCTGATCGACGAGGATAACGAACCGGTCCGCTCGGGCGAGGTCATTCTTTTTCAACCGAACACTGAAGAGGCCGGCCAGATGCAGCAGGCGGCGCGCACCAGTGTGGACGAACAGGGTCATTTCCGCTTCGGACACTTGCGCGCAGGCACTTACTACATGGCCGTAGTTGCGCAGCCCTGGTACGCGCAGGATTCTGTGCCGCCGGGGGCAGACTTCGCACCAGTTGCGGTTAAAGAAACGGGAGATCAGGACACCGCTGTGAGTGGTAATGAGAAGGGCGAGGCGATTCCAGAACCACAGAAGAACGCGGTACAGGCCGATAGCTCTTCACCGTCGCTCGATGTCGTTTATCCGATTACGTTCTACCCGAATGTCACCGACGAACAGGATGCCTCTCCGATTCAACTGCGGCCCGGGGAGCACGCGACGATAGGCATCACGCTGCGCGCGGTGGCGGCTGCGCGCGTGCGTATTGTGAATGGAAGCACGGACCCGTCGGCACCGCTCACCGCTGTGCTCGAACAGAAGGTGTTCGGAGTGACGATGCCAGTCTCGACGCGAAGCCAGCAGGCGTCGAATGGAACGCTTTCTGTCACTGGCATTGCGCCCGGTCACCTGATGTTGAGCATCCGGCACTTCAACGGGAAGGGGTGGGTCAGCCTGAACAAGGAAGTGGAGATTTCGGGCGACACGGCCATCGATGCGACGGAAAGCAGCGTCGGGGATCTGGCCATCAAGGGCATCGTACAGAAGCCGGGAACGGCACCTTTTCCGCCCGGAACATTTGTTCGATTCTGGAATCGCGAGACGGGAGAGAATTTTGGCGCGCAGGTGAACGAGAGCGGCGAGTTCGAGGTCAGCCAGGCGATCAACAGTGCTGCGGCGTATAACGTCGCCGTGCTGAACGCCAACGATTTGCTCGTGCAGAAGGTTGCGGCGGCGGGGGCGCGCGTTGTGGGCCAGACGATTTACTTCCCGAAGAGCGGAGCGGTGGCCATTAGCTTGTCGCTGGCAGACGCATCGGGACGCATTGATGGCACGGTGCTGCAGGATGACAAGCCGGCGTCAGAGTCGATGGTGCTGCTGGTTCCGCAGCATCCGGCGGAAGAGGCGACACTTTTTCGCCGCGATCAGAGCGACAGTGATGGAACCTTCACGCTACGGCAGGTCCTGCCGGGACGTTACACGGTAATTGCGATCGAAAGGGGATGGGAGATCAATTACCGCGACCCTTCGACATTGAAGCCGTATCTCGATCATGGCGAAGTGGTGGACGTCGCGCCACACCACAATCTGAAAATCTCGGTGAAGTTGCAGCCGCGTGAGGCCACGGCCACGAACACGAGTTCCGCCATACAATAAGAAAAATTCCAGATTTGGTGAGTGCCTGCGATGGTCCTGATGCCGGCCGTGTTCTTTGGACACGGAAATCCCATGAATGCGCTTGCGCGTAATCCATACACAGAGGGCTGGGCCGCGGTGGGCCGCACGATTCCGAGGCCGAAGGCGATCCTGTGTGTCTCAGCGCACTGGTATGTTCCGGGAGCGGCGGTGACGGTGAATACGGCGCCGCGGACCATTCACGACTTCGGAGGATTCCCTCCAGAGCTGTATCGCGTGCAGTATCCGGCGCCCGGAGATCCGGAGCTTGCGCGCCGTGTGCAGAAGTTGCTCGCGCCCGTACCCGTGGAATTCGAAGAGCGCTGGGGACTGGATCACGGGACGTGGTCGGTGCTGCGCCATGTTTATCCGAATGCGGATATTCCGGTCGTGCAGTTGAGTATCGACGAGACGAAGCCGGCGAGCTTCCACTACGAGATCGGGCAGCGGCTGGCGAGTCTTCGCGAAGCCGGGATCTTGATTGTGGGCAGCGGAAATCTCGTACACAACCTGCATGCGTATGCGAGGGGGCGTCATGGGGTTGATCCGTTTGATTGGGCGGTGCGCTTCGAGAAAGAAGCAAGGGGTAGGCTGCAATCGGGCCAAAACGGTGAGCTGATCCACTACGAGAAGCTTGGGAAAGACGCGCAACTCTCGATTCCGACGCCAGACCACTATTTGCCGTTGCTGTATATGATCGGTTCCCGCGCGAAATCGGATGCGGTGACGTTTCCGGTGGAAGGTGTAGACGGCGGTTCGATCTCAATGCTCAGCGTGCAGCTCGGATGAGGGAGAACGTTGAACCTGCCGGGAACGATCAAGTTCAGAGGCACGGAGCCACCTGACTTACTCGCCATCCGTGACGATTCGATTTTCTTCAAGTGAGGAATGGATGAACTTCACCCGTAAGCTGTGTTGTGCTCGAGGTCTTCTAATTCTGTTCCTGCCAATTTTTTCCAGTTCCGTTATTGCCGCGCAGACGGCGACTCAAGCGGCGCTTCCTGCCGAAACCCGAACGCAAATCGAGAACACGGTGTCGAAGTTCATGGCGACGACGAGCGCTCCAGGAATTGCGGTGGCAGTGGTGATGAACGGCGAGGAGGTGTGGTCCGAGGGCTTCGGCATGGCAGATTTTGAGAACAGTGTGCCGGTGACGCCGCAGGCATTGTTCCGTTTGGCGTCGGTTTCGAAGCCGATCACGGCCACGGCGGCGATGGAGCTCTGGGAGCGGCATCAGTTCGACCTAGACGCGCCGGTGCAGAAATACTGCCCTGCATTTCCGAAGAAGGAGTTTCCGATCTCAACTCGGCAATTGCTCGGACATCTGGGAGGGATTCGGCATTACCGTTCGGAATCCGATGATGATCCGGAGAGCGGAAACACGAAGCACTTCGACGATCCGATTGTGGGCGGTTTGCAGTTTTTTGCGAATGACCCGCTGGTCGCGAAGCCGGGGACGGAGTTCCATTATTCGACGCAGGGATTCACGCTGATCGGTTGTGCGATCGAAGGAGCGTCGTCGGAGAAGTACGTCGACTTTGTGCGGGAGAACGTACTTCGCCCGGCAGGAATGACGGTCACGCAGTGGGACGACCGCGTCGCGGTGATCCCGCATCGTACGCGCTTCTATTCGAAAGCGAAGAACGGCATGGTCGTGAATGCGAACTTCTTGGACCCTAGCTACAAGATTCCCGGCGGTGGTTGGCTTTCGTCGGCGGATGACATGGCGAAGTTCGAGATTGCCATTCTTTCTGACCGGCTGATCAAGCGCGAGACGCGCGAGGTGATGTGGACGTCGCGGCCATTACCGCCGCAACCGGGCGCGGAACATATCGGCTACGGGTTGGGATGGGGCAGTGGAACTGTCGAGCGCTGGACATATTACGGGCATGGAGGCGGTCAGCAGGGTACGAGCACACTTATCATGGTCGTTCCCGAACACAATGCCGGAGTGGTGGTGCTGATCAACATGGACACTTTGGACGTTGCGGCGCTCACGACCGATCTGATGAAACTGGTGATCGGAGCACAGGGAAAAGGCAAGTAGCTGGGTTGCGGTGAGCGTCCGCGAGTCGGCGGGCAGGGGAGCATCGACGAGCGTTGCCGGAGCCGCGGAATGGCCGATGGTGATTCGCTTTCTAGGGTGCGATTGGTCCGGAGATTTGCCCGGGAGCAACACTGGCGGGTACGGAGGCTTCGAGCATCACCGCGCCGGCGGCGCTCACGCTGATGTTGTATGCGGTTGCGCATGCGCCGCACAGCCAGAAGTACTCGGTGTCGCCGGTTTCGTTCTTTCGGCTGGCAGAAGAAATCGCAAAGATTTTTCCGCTGCGAAAATAGCGGAACGGGGTACCACAGGTTGGATTGAAACATCGTGACGTCATAGTGTTTCGACCTTTTGGTCGGGTGGGTGGGGTGTCTGGTCATCGCGATGATGCATGCCGTATTGGCGGCACACCTTCATGACAATTTCCCAGACCTGTAGATACTCGGTCGATAGCTGACTTGTTTCTTCTTCGTTTCGGTCCAAGCGAAAGTTATCTTTTCGATCTTTACGCCACCAGGCAACTACGAATTTTGCCAGTAACCTCGTTGTGCTCCCATTTGCAGACGCTCGGCAGATGCTTAACGGCGGAGGGGCGCGCTGCATTGGCACGGGAAAGCATGACGAAGCGGAAGGCGTGGGGCTGGTGCCGGTGGAGTTCCTCCCAGAGTTTCGCGATTTCTATGTCACTCAGGTATTCATCGACCAGGAGAAGATCAAACTTCGCTTTCCCCGAGAGTTCCAGCGCCTCTTTGCCGCTCCAGGCGGTGGCGGTGGTGTAGCCCTCGCCTTCAAGCAGACGCTCCAGGCGGATCAGAACATCCTCGTCGTCATCCACAATCAAGATTCTGATAGGATCACTGGCCATATCGGACCTCAGTCGTTGGCTTTTGGGACCGCGTTACTGCCCGACCCGAGCGTTCGATAGGGAATCGGGGAAGAACGGTCGGCCGTCGGGTGCGTGGGTGAACGGTGTAAGAAACCGCGTTACACAGATTTGAGGGCCGAGTCATTGCCATAGTTGTGTGTCGAGGTCGCAAGCGCCTGTGACGGTTGTCACACAGTCGGAATAATCAGGAGCGAGCGTGGTGAAGGTTACAACTCCAGCGCTTGCGTGACGAGATGTAGTCACTCGCCGATGCGTAGTTTGGATGTGGGAAGCACGTGCGAGTGCAATGAGGCCCTCCCCATGAGACCTGATCGTCAAGAAGATCTACCGTACGTCGCTTACGGAAGCATGAGCCTGGAGAAAATCCAGGAGGGCGTGAGCGCGGAAGCCGTGAGCTACGCTGCCGGACTTCTGGTCGAGGCGATTCGAAATTTTGAATCGGAGAAGGTGAGCGCCCGCGAGTTGCGGCTTTCGCTGACCGAGGCGCAGATGATTGCGGCAAACCTGATCGCGCGGACGTCGGCCGCGCTGGATGAGAGCACGATGGACGAGCAAGTGGCGCGCGTGCGGAAGGCTATCCGCGAAGTGGAGCCGTGAAGGCGCGGGTTGCGGTTGTGAGTTAGGGAAAGTGTGACGGCAGGGGCGCCCATCTTTTGATGGCCCGCGTTTTATTTTGTTGGGGGGACCTGGAAGACTACACCGCGATCGGAATTGGCATTCTTGGTTGCTGTGACGTCGAGGTCCGACAGCGGTACCTTCTTCGAATCCTGATCGGTGTAAATCCAAAGCGACTGGCCAACGATCGCATAATTGGTCGCTTCCATTTTGTGTCCATCACGAAATACAAGCACAGTCTTGGTGACCTTTTCGTCGGCGTCGGGAGTAATTGGGGCCGAGGCGGCGTCCGCCACGGTGGAGGACTTCTTCTTTGAGTTCGAGGATTTGGCAGCGGGTTTCGCCGGGACTTTCTCGATCGGCGGCCGCTCGCTCTCCATCTGCTCGATCAGGTTCGTGAGGTAGGTGACCTGGCGCTGCAGCCGGTCAAGGTCGATGCGCAGACGCTGAACTTCTGCCGCGATTTCGGAGTCTTCTCCGTTGGGTTGGGGCGCGCCGACGCCGGCCTGAGCGTTGGGGGCCGGGGTCTCGGGCGTATCTTGCCCGAACCCCAGTGTGGAAATCATTAGGAGTGCGCCGACACAAATACCGCGCTTGAAAAGCTGCAACGCGTCCATAGCGACCGTCCGAGAGCTCTGCCCATATTTGCCTGCGCGAGCCATGTTGGGACTCTATTTCTAACGAAAACAGAGGTCAAGGCGGAATGGCCCATCCGGGTGACCAAGGGTCTAAAGGCGGTTGCTGACCCCTTGGTGGGCTGTTGGGCGAATGCCGCGATGGGATCAGATTCCTTTACAAAATCGATTCGGTTGGAAAAGATGCAGACGTTGGTAGCTACGGCGCGCTGTTCGCGCCAATGAGGATTGAGGTAGCGATGACCGAAAGAATGTGGAGCGGCCGAGTCACGATGTGCGTCGTCGCGCTGATTTGCCTGTTCCTGATCGAGTTGGGTGTGGTCGCGCGACGAACGTCAATCACGTGGGACGAGGACGACCACATTTACGCGGGCTACATGTCACTGACTCGCGGCGATTTTGGGCTGAATCCCGAGCACCCGCCACTGGTCAAGCAACTGGCGGCGATCCCGTTGCTGCGTCTCGAATTGACGATGCCCCCGCTCGAGAATCGCGAGTTCAAGCACGAAGCGTTTCTCGAAGGAAAAGACTTCATCTTCCGTAATGATGCCGAGGCGATTCTTTTCCGTGCGCGCATGGCGGCGGCGTTGTTCACGCTGTTGCTGGTGGTTCTGGTGTTTTTTGCGGCGCGGGAGATGTTTGGAATTGAAGCAGCATTGATTGCGTTGAGGTTGCTGGTATTCGATCCAAATGTCTTGGCGCATGGGGCCGTCGTCGGGACCGACATGGGTCTGACCTGCTTTATGTTCGCGACGATTTATGCGTTCTTCCGGTATGTTCGAGTTCGATGAAGCGTCTGATCCTGGTAGGAGTGGCGACTGGGCTGGCTTTCGCGGCCAAACACACGGCCATTCTGCTCGTTCCGATGCTGCTAATGCTTTCGGCGGCCGAGTTGTTGCGTAAAGGCGAGGAAGATTCAAAGCCGCGGGGTCAGCGCGCGAAGCAAATGGCGGTTGCATTCGTTGTCATCAGTGCGATTGCGCTGACTACGTTGTGGGCTTCGTACGGATTCCGCTATGCGGCACGAGGCGAAGGGCTTCAGTTGAATCCGCCGCTCGCGCAATCGGTTCACTATTTATCGCGGGCGCGCGAGACGCGACTGCTGGAATCCGTGGCGCGCTATCCATTGCTTCCCGAGTCGTACATATTCGGGCTCGCCGATGTCCGGATCATGTCGGACTTCTATACCAGTTATCTGTTCGGGCGGATTTATCCTCATGGAATCTGGTACTACTTCCCGGCGGCGCTCGCGATCAAGTCAACTCTGCCGTTTCTGTTTCTGCTTGGACTAGCGGCCTGGATGATCGCGACGCGTCGCATGACGGGTTTGCGCGAGATCCTGTTCCGGACGATTCCGCCGGCATTTCATCTTGCCATTGCGATGAGTGCGGGAATGAACATCGGCTTGCGGCATATTCTGCCGATGTATCCGTTTCTTTATGTGCTGGGAGCAGGCGCCTTGGGGAAGATGATCGAACGGAACAGGCGCTGGATTTACGTGGTGGCAGTGCTGGTTGTGTGGCAGGCGGTTTCGGCTACGCGCACGTTTCCCGCATACATGGCGTATGCCAACGAACTGTGGGGCGGGCCTTCGCAGACGTACAAGTATCTCAGTGATTCCAACGCCGATTGGGGCCAGCAATTGAAGTCGACCAAGGCCTACTTGGAAGTCACGGGATCAAAGACTGCTGGTTCATTTATTTTGCCGAGGGTCCCGTAAACATGAAGGACTACGGGATTCCGTGCAAGCCGCTGCCGACCATTGGAACGCTCTGGCTGGAAGAGGCGGCCGATGCGCCTGCAGCGGTCGATGGCCCGGTGCTGATCAGTGCGGGAACGTTATCGAGTTTTGAGTTTGGGCCGAGCCCACTGAATCCATACGAGGTGTTCAAACATACAAAGCCTGCTGCGTCGATCGACTATGCCGTGTTCGTCTTCAACGGACACTTTGAGATTCCACTTGCGGCGGCGCTGAGTCACGCGCAAAAAGCGCAATTTCTCGTCAAAGACAAGCGACTCGACGACGCGCTCGCGGAAGCGCGGCAAGCAGTCGAGCTTGCTCCGAATGCGGTGAAGACGAATGCCCTTGTGGGCGACATCCTCACCGACATGGGTCGTTCGCAAGAGGCTGTTCCTTACTACCAGAAGGCACTTCTGTTAGCGACGACGGTCGAGCCAGAGTTTCAGGTGGGTTGGGTCGATGGATTGCGACAGAAGTTGAACGCGAAACAATAAACGGCCGCCAATGGACCTGGCGGCCGCGGATAAATGTTGATTCGGGTGTTGAACTTCCCGTCAGAAGTGAAATGCGATTCCGGTCGCAAGCCTGAAGTTGTTTTGCGTATTGCTGAAGAAGCGGGTTTGAAGCAGATCGGCCTGGACCCGCCAAGCGATCATCGGAACGAGTTTGTAGTCGAAGCCACCACCGATAGCGTCCCCGAACGAAGTGTCGGAGGCCGATGACGTGAGCGACGTCGATCCGATATTTAGGTGCGAGACCCCTCCGAGGATGTGAGCGAATGGAGTAAGCTTGCCAACCGGCACCGAGACTTGAGGTCCGAATAGGACATTGAGCATGTGTTCGCTGGGGTGCGAGGTGGGACACGTTTGCGGGCAAGCCAGGCTCACGTCCGATGATCCGTACTGGCCGCTCAGATCGGCGACAATACCAACCCAGGGAAGGAACTTACCTTCCAGTGAACCGTTCCATCCATTGAGATTTGGCCGTGAACCCGAGGTGTTATCGGCGCTCATGTAGGAATAACCGAGGAAAATGGTGCCCCTAGTGGGAATCTGAGCACTGGCTGCCATGGAAACGAGACAAAAAAGTGCGATGCTAAGCGAACGACCACGCATAGAAACTCCAATCTTTCGAGTTTTGTGAAGTGATGAAAGGTTGGATGCCTGGAAGGGAGGTTGGGTCACTCGACGAACCAGCGAAGTTAGGCCGCCGGAGCTGAAGGTAAGGCTCGCGGGTTACTGTCAGTTACTCGACCACTTAGGACAAGCTAGCAGAAAACAAAGAGCTTAAGCGTCGTTGTAGACTTTCACGGTTTGGCAATCGATGTGAGTGATCACTGCTCAGTGTGACGTTATCTGGATTGGACCTCGTTTGCCTTGACAGTACCGCCTGTCACTTGTATTGTCCCCTCAATTAGTTGCGCGCTTTGGATCGTAAGCTTGGTATGGCTCGGGTCCCTTCGTCAACCCGCCGTTCTGTAGTAGGTGTCTTCCCGCAAGGTGCCTGTCAGGTCCGACCCAACTGCGTGTCTCAGGATTAACTATGCCTCTTCGTCACGTAAGCATTTGGCTTGCTGTCTTCGTTGTGCTCGCTGCGATCACCATTGCTCCACTCGCCACCGCGGGCATCGGTTTTCAACAGATACCTCCCGATGAACTAAAGATGACGGCAGAGTCGCAAGCTCCGGGCGCGCCGGCGATCATTCTTTACCGACAGATCGATCGGGACGATACCGGCCGAGATTCACATCAGGATGATTACATCCGGATCAAGATCTTGACCGAAGAAGGACGGAAGTATGCCGACGTCGAGATTCCGTTCTTTAAAGGTGACGAGAATATTAACGGGATAAAGGCGCGGACGATCCGGCCGGACGGCAGCGTAGTTAACTTCGACGGAAAAATCTTTGACAAGACCATCGTCAAGGCGAAGGGCCTGAAGTATCTGGCCAAGACCTTCACGTTACCGGATGTTGAGGTAGGCAGCATCATCGAGTATTACTACACGCACTCTTACAGCGAAGATCGCCTCTTCGACTCGCATTGGATTTTGAGCCAGGACTTATTCACAAAGTCCGCGAGATTCTCGTTGAAGCCTTACAAAGGCGATTATCAACCGATTGGTGTGCGATGGAACTCGATGATTCCTCCGGGAATGGCTGCGCCGAAGGATGGGCCGGATCACGTCATTCGCATGGACGCGCAGAATATTCCGTCGTTTCAGACCGAAGACTTTATGCCTCCGGAGAACGAGCTGAAATTACGCGTCGACTTCATTTACAGCGAAGACATGTTCGACCCGGATGTCGACAAGTACTGGAAGAAGACCGGCAAAAAGCTGAATGAGCAACTGGATAGCTTCATCAATAAGCGCAAGGCGATGGAGCAGGCGGTGGCGCAGATCATTTCGCCGTCGGATACGCCGGATCAAAAGGCCCGCAAAATATATGCGCGTGTTCAGCAGATTCGCAATACCTCCTATGAAGTTCAGAAGACGGAGCAGGAACAAAAGCGGAGTAAAGAGAAGGAGGAATCCAACGTCGAAGACATCTGGAAACGCGGCTATGGTGATGGCTTCCATCTGACGTGGCTCTATCTGGCTCTTGTGCGCGCGGCGGGGCTGGAAAGCTACGGTGTTTGGGTATCGGACCGCAGCAATTACTTCTTTGACAAGCGCGCGATGGACCGGCGCAGACTGGACGCGAATGTCGTCCTGGTCAAGGTGGATGGTAAGGACGTTTTTTGCGATCCGGGCGCCGCGTACGCTCCCTATGGAATTCTTCCATGGCCTGAAACCGGAGTCTGGGGACTGCGCCTCGACAAGGATGGCGGAACCTGGATCGAGACAGCACTGCCAGCCAGCGGCGAATCCCGGGTTGACCGGACTGCGAAGCTCAAGTTCGACGAGAGCACTGGAGGACTTGACGGAACGCTGACGGTGAGCTACACGGGGCTCGAGGGTTGGCAGCGGCGCGTTGAAGAACGCAATGAGGACGAAGCCGCAAGAAAGAAATATCTGGAAGATGAAGTCAGGGAGTTCGTGCCGGCGGCGATCGACATCGAACTCACAAATAAGCCGGATTGGAGCAGTTCGGATAAGCCGCTTACTGCGGAATTTAATCTGAAGGTGCCCGGCTGGGCATCGGCGGCGGGTCGGCGAGCGCTGATGTCGGTTGGCTTATTCAGCGCACCCGAGAAGCACATCTTCGATCACACCGACCGTGTTCACCCGATCTACTTCCAGTATCCGTACCAGAAAGTCGATGACGTGACCATTGATCTACCGCTGGGATGGCAGGTCACGAGCAGTCCAAAGTCGGCTAAAGAGGACGGGCACGTGGTTGGCTA
>Ga0126381_100001648_pt1 | contig 23864 bp, 21 predicted proteins | sample PanSoiMetPlot_28_FD_96465 | JGI IMG/M metagenome (GOLD analysis project Ga0126381, IMG submission 96465) | Tropical forest soil microbial communities from Panama - MetaG Plot_28 | ecosystem: Environmental > Terrestrial > Soil > Tropical forest > Bulk soil | place: Panama | collected 2016-02-17 | reverse complement strand
GCTCCACAATATGGTTTCCTGCCGCAGGGCAGAATCCAGCAGCGGAAAGTAAGAATTCCGGCATGTCTTCTTTCGGCCTCTGGAGCCTGTTGAGGTTCGGCTCCTTGTCCTTTCTTGTGTTTGTTGGCGCCTCACGCTGCACTAGCCAGACGCCCGAAAAGCCTGCCGCGCCGGCGCCGCAGGGTCCTCCGGAGCAAAACATTGGAGTGATTTCCGCCCAGGCACCGTACCAGCCGATTACGGGAAGCCAGCGAGTTCAATGGGCGGTTTCCGAGACTTTCGGCCCGCAGAGCTTAATGATTGGGACTTTCACGGCGGCCGTAGGCACCGGACGCGACTCACCCGCGGAATACGGCCCGCACTGGGATGGGTTTCTGAAGCGCTACGGGATGCGCTTTACCGGCGTCGCTGCAAGCAATGCCATTGAAGGGGGACTAGGCGCACTGTGGGGAGAAGACCCGCGTTACGTGCGCAATCAGAATCTTCCGTTCAAGCGGCGCATCGGAAACATTTTTTTGCTTTCGTTCACGGCTCGCAATCGTCAGGGGAAATTAATGCCAGCGTACGCACGGTACATCGCCATTCCGGGGAACAACTTCCTGTCGAACACCTGGCGGGTTAGCGGGGAAAGCACCACCAGCGCAGCGCTAGCCAGAACCGGGTACGGAGTTCTCAGCAAAATCGCCGGTAACGCCTGGAGCGAGTTCTGGCCGGACGTCAAACGCCTGGTTTTTAAGAAATAACTTCCGCGCGTTTAAGCGGCCGCAAGGACCATCGGTCTCTTAGCGTCTTACGGCAATGGCCTGCAATTCAAAATGTCCGCCGCGCAGCAGTGATCCCGCTCCAACGAACTCGCGCGCCGGGAATTCCTTGGTGAAGTAGGTTTTGTAGATGCCGTTGAACTTGTCGAAGAGCGTTAAGTCGGTGCACGAAATCTGCACGTACACCAGATCGTCCATGGTCATTCCCGCTTGAGCAAGAACATCTTTCTCGCCGTCGAGCAGCAGTTTGATTTCGTCTTCAATTTTATCGGGCGCTTTCCCGGTCTTCCGGTCCAGGCCAATCCTTCCGGCCAAATACAGCGTATTCCCAGCCAGAATCGCATCGCTGAACGGCGCTTCGACGCTCTTGCCTGGCAGGTCTATGGCCTTGCGCGCGGTCTGCGGCGTGGGCTGCGAAAGTGTTCCTTCGACTGACGTAAGGATTCCAGCGATTACCAACACCACAACAACAACTCCGGCTCGACGATTCATGGAAAAGACTCCTTATTGTAAGCGGCGGCGCGTTCTAGCCAACACCCCGCTGCGAGAGCAGCAGTGTAGTGCGGTCGGCAACGCTGCGGCAAGCTAGAATCGCCGCCGAGCGCGAATCATGTTAGCATCAGCCAATAAAGCCACAGTAGATCTACAGCGCAATCCATCCACTACGAATGAAATAAAGCGACGTGACTCCGACCAAGATCCAGAGCAGCACACCCTGCGCCAGCGGACGCCAGCCTACTTCCTTTAACGTGGCACGCGAAATTCCGGTACCGATCAAGAAAAGCGTCACCGTAAGTCCCAGCCGGCCTAACTGGAAAAACATCTGCGACAGCCGCGGTTCCTGAGGTCCGTAGGTATTGATCACTGCCGCGAGGCAAAATAAAACAATGAACCAGGGAAACTGAATTTTTGCCTTTCTGCGTTTAACCGCCGCCGTGGCCAGCGCCAACGGCACAATCCACAACGCACGAGCCAGTTTTACGGTGGTGGCGATGATCAGCGCTTCGGCTCCGTATCGCGAGGCTGCGCCCACCACCGAACTCGTATCGTGAATCGCTAGCGCCGCCCACATCCCAAATTGCGATTGCGAAAGATGCAGCGCAGAACCAATCGAAGGAAAAATAAATAGCGCGACAGAATTGAGAATAAACACCGCGCCCAGTGAAACCGCCATGTCCTGATCGCTGGCTTGCAAAATCGGCCCAACTGCCGCTATTGCACTGCCTCCGCAAATTGCAGTACCGGTCGAGATCAAATACGAGGGACTCCCGCGCACCGAAAGCAGTTTCCCGATCAGGGTGCCGGCCAGCAGAGCAAAGCCAATTCCCAATGCAGTGTAGAGAAATCCGGAGCGTCCGGCTTTCAGCACCTCATGCAGATTCATGCCGAAGCCCAGTGCCACCACGGATGCTTGTAAAAGGAATCGCGAGAGGGCGCGGCTGTCGGTCGCAAAAGGGTGAAGAAATGAGAGACCGAAAATGAGCCCGGCGCACAACGCAATCGGCGGAGAAATGAAGCCGGTCGCGCTCAGGATCAGCAGCAAAAAGAAGATTGTCTTGGTATTCATGCCATCAGAAAAAATTCGGCCTTTGCCTGCGTATGGCGTGCGCGTGATAGAGTGCTGCGAAACGCACCTGGAGGCAAGGCCAAATGTCCAGCGATGCTCCGGCTCTATCTGAAGGCAGTTCAGTTCCGTTCCATGGCAAACCAAACTAGCGGCGCCGCAAAAACGACGTGGCTGCGGCTGCCTGGGCACCATCAGTGGAGCAATGGCGTTCGTTTTGCTGGTGACTTGGCTCCTCAATCCGTGGGCGATGCATTTGGGCGTGCGCTGGACTCCCGCGCTCACCTGGCATGGAGTCGGAAAGCTGCAATCAACCAGCGGCGCCAGCTATGGCCTGTTCATGGAAGTATCGGTGTACATGCGGCGCGGTCGCCGTGGCATGGGCAGAGGGCAGAATCTGCAGGGCACCGCGAAGTTGTGCACGCCGCAAGGCGAGACATATCCGCTGACGGTAAACGGCTATCTAAAGCGCGACTGGCTCGACGCGGACCGAAAGCCTGCCACTTTTTATTTCTATTCGTCGAAAGGCGCCGACCCGCGGCGCAATTTTGAATTGCTCGGCGCAGGGCACGGCCAAGAATTGGTCCTCGAAGACAAAGGAAACATGGCCGCCAGGAATGACAACAGTTTCTAATTCATTCCAGGCGGGCGAAGGCTGAATTGCTGCTACTGATTCGGGGATATGCCTGCTGCTTTCGCAGCGGACTTTGCAGGACCGGCTGCCCCGCCGTGATGCGCCACTTGGGAGACGATTCTGGCGGCCAGTGCCATACTTACCCGGCACGCCGAATCGTTGATCCGGCACTGCGCCAGCGTCAAGCTGCACCCGCAATCGCAGGACTCCGCGTTCATGCGCCGCAACGCAACGGATTTCTGTTCTCCGTTGAGCTTGGAGAAATCCACGCCGGGTAGTTCTGTCGCGCGTGCGGCGTTCTTCAACAAAATCTGGCCCTGATCTTCGAAATATTCGACCTTCGCATCCACCGGCTGACCCAGCATCGCCTTTACTTCCAGTTCATAGATCGCCGGATCATTCAGACCCACGTGTTTCTGTACAATCCGACCCTGCGGGTCGATCACAAATGAAGTCGGCAGCGCAGCGATTCCACCATAGTCACGGCGAACTTCATCGGACGCCATGGCCACGCGATAGTTGATCCCGGATTGCAGAACGAATCTACGAACCTCGTCGGCATCGTCCTCGTCAGTCGCCAGTGCGATAATTTCGAACTTGTCGGCGTAGCGTTTCTGCAAATCGACCAGATCCGCAATCTCCGCGCGGCACGGTCCACACCAGGTGGCCCAGAAATTCAGCAGTACGATCTTACCCCTGGCTTGTGCCAGCGACACTGCCCGGCCATCCAGATCCTTCAACTCAAACATCGGCGCCGCATCTGGATTCTTGACCAGGCGCACGACATTGGCCTCCCCGGTATCCTGCATGGCAGGAGCCAGTTCAGCGTGTGCGGTCTGCGTATGCCCGCAGCCAGCCAATAGCGAAACGCCAGTGGCCAGGCAGAAGAGTTGGTAGTGAGCTGCGCGTTTCACGGCTTCTTAAATTGTAGCGCAGCTTCAGCAAGCTTGGCAGGCCACGCGAAATTGCGTCGCCGTTCAGAAACCGTTTCGCTCGCTACAGCTAACTGGCGCGCAACTGGGCGCCCACGGAGGATTCCAGCGCATGAATGATGCGCGCGGAAAAGTCATTGATCTGCATATCGGTGAATGTGGTTTCGCGGCTCTGGAAGGTTACTCGCACCATCAGCGAATATTTCCCCGCCGGGACATTCTTGCCTCGGAACACATCGGCCGCCTCGACCGAAGCAAGTTCCGAAATGTGCAGCGAGCGAATCGCTTTAGCGACCTCTGCGAATGGCGTTCCTTCCGCCAGCAGTAAAGAAAAATCGCGCTCGACCGCGGGAAAGCGAGGCAGCGGTTCGTACCGCCGTGCATTTTTCGCACCGTAGTATGCGCAGTACAGCGGGCCGAGGACAATTTCCGCAAGAAAAACGTCCTGCCGAAATTTCAGTTTGTCCGCAATCGGCCGGGCAAGCTGTCCCGCCGAACCAAGTTCATTTTCACCCAGAAGAACACACCCGCGCTTGGCCGATAGCAGCGAATCCGCTCCGCCGTCCTTCCAGCTAAAGCCGCCGCCGAGCGCACCTATCGCATCGAGATCGCCTTTCAAATCGGCAAACAAGAATGGACGCGCAGCATCGTACCAACCTTGCGGGCGCGCTTCACCGGTCGCGCCTATGGTAAGAAAAAGCGTTTCCGCCGGCACGATCGCAGCAACCGTTGATTTTTCTGACGAAGCAAAACGATAGTGATGGCCAATTTCGAAAAGCCGGACGTTGCGCTGCCCGTGATTCAGATTCCACTCAATTGCGCCGGCCATCGAGACCGCGCCGTTCGAGCGAAGCAGGTTGGCCTCTTCGGAAAGGGGGTTGGAGAGACGCGCTGGGATCACACCCTGCGGGCGAAACAGGGCGTCGCGATCTTCGGCCACATGAGGAATGGTCACAATCTCCTGATAGCCGAGACCTATCAGCCGCTCGCGCAGCCGCGATTCCGCCTGGTAGTGCGGCAGGCGCAATGCTCCTTGTCGCGCTGCCGGCAAGCGCGCCGGAAATTTGTCCAGGCCGTAGACGCGCGCGACTTCTTCGATCAAATCGATCTCGCGTTCTACGTCTGCGCGCCACGACGGCTGCGTGCATTCCCACGTGGCTAAAATCGAACCGAGCTGGCCGCGATTTTGGTCCACGCGAACGGGAGCGAAGCCCAGCGCGCCGAGAATCGCTTCGATGTCCTTGTCGGGGACATCCGCGCCCATGACCCGCAGGATCTCCGCCCGCGTGATGAGGATTTTCTTTGCCACCCGTTTGCCAGGATAAACATCGACGGCGCCAGGGAGGAGCTCTCCACCGGCAAGCTGCAAAATTAATTCCGCGCAGCGCCGCGATGCCAGATCCGCCATTTCCGGGTCGGCCCCGCGGCTGAATCGAGTGGAAGCTTCGGTATGAAGTTTCAAAAAGCGCGTGGCACGACGAATCGCAATAGGCTCAAACCAGGCGCATTCGATCAGAACGTTTTTCGTGGAGAAGGAAATTTCCGTTGCGCCGCCACCCATGATCCCGCCGATGCCTACGCTGCGGGAACCGTCCCCTTCGGCGATCACGCAGATCGAGGGATCGAGAGTTCGCTCGATACCGTCGAGTGTCCTGATTTTCTCTTTGGCCTGGGCTGGGCGCACCACGATCGCATGGTTGCTCACCAGATCGTAGTCGTAGGCGTGGAGCGGGTGGCCGAGTTCCAACAAGACGTAGTTGGTTGCGTCCACAACGTTGCTGATGGAGGCAACGCCGGCGGCTTGCAAACGCTCGCGCAGCCACGCCGGCGACGGTTGAACCTTCACTCCTCGAATCACGCGCGCCGTGAAGCGTCCGCAGAGTTCCGGCGCGTCGATCTTCACGGAAACCGCATCGCTGGCTTTGCAGGTCCCAGATTCCACAAGCTTCGGGGCAACCGTTTTCAGAGTTAGCTTGCAAATTGCGCCAACCTCACGCGCGATTCCGTAAACTCCGAGACAGTCCGCCCGATTTGAGGTCACTTCCGCGTCGATCACTCCGCCCAGCGGCTGGGCTTCTACGCTGGCGATGTTGGTGCCAGAAAGAGCGAGCCGCGAAGCCAGCTCTTGCGCGCTCACCGTCACGTCCACGAAATCCTTTAACCAGTTGTAAACCACCTTCATCCGGCATTCCTCAGGGCACTTAGCTGGCCCATATAAATCTGCGTGCTGTAATTCATCCGCACCGAACTGTTCTTCGCGTTTGCCGCAAACAATTTTCGCAGCTCGCTCATCATCGGTAGAAACCGCGTGTCGCCTTCTTTGGGGGCGTAGGAACTGCTGCGCAGCCGGCCGGCAAGCCCGTCGAAATCGAATTCCTGAAAATTCGGCAGTTCGCGGCGTTGGAAATTTCCGTTGCCGAAAAACTCCTCCATGTCGTGCGTTTCGGGATAGGCGTCCTTTACTTTCGTATAGTCGGTACCGTAGCGAACCAGCAGATCCTCGTAAGCCAGGCCAAACGCGGTTTCCGAGATGCGCCGATCGTTCCAAATCACCACCACCCAACCATGCGGCTTCAAGATGCGAGTAAATTCTCGCCGTGCGGCGACGGGTTCAAACCAGTGAAACGCCTGTGCGGCGGTTACGAAATCGACGCTGGAGTCGCGCAGGTTTGTATGCTCCGCAGAGCCGCTGATGCCGGAGAAATGTTTGAACTCAGAAAGATATTCTTCGCTAGCAATTCGCATTTCGTCGTTGGGCTCAATGCCGAAAACAGAATTGCCGTTGGCGAGAAAGAGCTTGGCGAGAAATCCGGTACCGCAGCCGATGTCGGCGAAAACGTGATCGGAGCGCAACCCGCATTGGGTGCGCAAAACATCGATCAACGCGGCCGGATAGTCCGGGCGATAGCGAAGGTAGTCGGCAACCCGGCTGGAGAAGCGCTGTTTGGAATCGGCGAAAGTCATCGATGCGCTTACGTAAATTGCTTCAGGAATCGCACATCGTTCTGAAAAAACACTTGGATGTCGTCGATTCCGTACTTAAGCATTGCCAGACGGTCCATGCCCATTCCGAACGCGAAGCCACTGACTTTTTTCCCGTCGTAGTTCACGAACCCGTAAACGGCAGGATCGACCATGCCCGCGCCGAAGAGTTCGATCCAACCCGAGCCTTTGCACTTGCCGCACGCCGCGCCACTTGCCGAGGTTCCGCCGCCGCCGCAAAAAATGCAGGAGACATCGAATTCCACGGATGGTTCGGTAAATGGAAAATAACTTGGCCGGAAACGGGTCTTCACGCTCGGCCCAAAAAATTGTCTGACGAAATATTCGATGGTGCCGGTGAAATCGCAAAAGGTGATGTCTGTATCGACCGCCAGCCCTTCAATCTGGTGAAACATGAAGGAGTGCGTGGCGTCGGGATTGTCGCGGCGGTACACCTTGCCGGGAACAATCACGCGGACCGGTGGCTTCTGCTCTTCCATAGTGCGAATCTGTACCGGAGAAGTGTGCGTGCGAAGCAGCAACGGCCCAGGCGCGCCTTTTGGCAAGTCCAGATAAAAGGTGTCCATGTCATCGCGCACCGGATGAAATTCCGGAATGTTGAGCGCCTCAAAGTTGTAGTAAGGCGTTTCAATCTCCGGACCTTCCACAACGGAAAATCCGATTGACACAAAAATATCTTCGATTTCCTGAAACACCTGCCGAATCAGGTGCCGCGAGCCGACTGGCCGAGCGACGCCCGGAAGAGAAAGGTCAACTCGTTCTTTAGCCAGAGCCGCTTTTTGCGCGCCTGATTCAATCGCTGCGCGCTGCGCTTCCATCGCGCCTTCCAGTGCAGACTTGAAGTTGTTGAGTTCTTGGCCGACGGCGCGCTTCAGTTCCGGCGAAGCGGGCTTCAGCCAGTTGTCGGTCACCAGCGTCAGCACACCTGATTTTCTACCGAGCCATTGCACGCGAAATTGCTCAAATGAATCGGCAGAGTTGGCGGCCTGCAAATCCGCTTTCGCGCGCGACAGCAAATCGGCGAACAATGGAGCGACTTGCCCGGGCTGCGTTACGCCGAGCGCGGCGAGTGTTTTTTCCTGCGAACCGTCGGTGATGGCCATGGTGGAGAGATAGATTACACCGAACGAAGAGAGATTCCTCGCCTCGCTCGGAATGACAAGTACAAGAAAAAGTCAGCCAAGTGATGAAGTAAGGAGGCGCGACCTTCCGCGCCCCACAATGAGTTCATCGCCAGTATCTAATCAAGCTTTTTTCGCCCCTGGCTTCGGCGCGAAGGCTTTTGCCTTTTCGGCGAGTGCGGTGAAACCAGCGGGATCCTTCACGGCGATATCGGCGAGAACCTTGCGATCAAGCGCGATACCGGCGGCCTTAAGACCGTGAATCAATTGGCCGTAGCTGATGCCATTTTGCCGAGCTGCGGCACCGACACGCTGAATCCACAAGCGGCGATACTGACGCTTCTTGACGCGGCGATCGCGGAAGGCATAACGATCAGCGCGATTGGCCGCTTCTTGCGCGGCCTGGTACAGCTTGCTCTTGGTGAGGAAAAAACCTTTCGTCCTCTTGAGATACTTCTTGCGCCGCGCACGGCGCTTGGTGCCGCGTTTTACGCGAGCCATGGGTTTGCTCCTTTAGCTGGCGTGAGCCAGTCTTTCTCTTCTTAGGGAAACAAGACGGGTTGCAGCGAAATGAAGGCACAGCTTCGCGCAACGGGTTTGTTTCCGTGATGCGGTAGCGACGACCGCTACAAAACCGCGCACAAGGCGCGGTATCTTCGGCCGGCAGGCACCCGTGTAGCACTGCCTGGCACGAAGCGCCGCTCAGCAATTTTCGCGAGCGGCTGCGGAATTTGCATTCCGCATTTCTTGCGAAACAAACGTCGCCTCGCAAAAAACTTCTTACGCTGCATCAACCGAAGTGAATCAGCGGTTGAGAACCGTCAGCGAAATTAGGTTCGTTGCAGGATGACAAATACAAAACCAAAGCGCCGGTCTAAGATCGGCCGCTACAAACCGTAGGGAAGCATCTGCATGGTCTTGAGCTTGTCGGCTTGGTTGACCTGCGTAATTTTCTTCAGCTTGCGCATGCGCTTGGGCGCCTTGGTTCCCATCAGGTGGCGCTTGCCGGAATGCATGCGAAGAATTTTGCCAGTGGCGGTGACCTTAAAGCGCTTGGCGGCGCCGCGATGGGTTTTGAGTTTCTTCTTAGGCTTCGATCGATTGCGTGGCATTGCTAAACCTTTCTCTCTCTATCTTTCTGAATCCGTAATCGCGGCACAACAAGAGTCCTGAAAATTACTTAAACGACGACTTTGCAACTGCTGACATGGTCCAGGTGCAAATACCTTGCACAGTATTATGGCCAGCGTCCCTGGGTGACCCATCCTTTTTCGCAAAAGTCTTATTGCCCTCAGCTTTTTTTTGCTCAGCTGAGGGCTTTAGGAGCCGCGGCGGCTGAGCCCTTTTTCGGCGCCAACAACGCCACCAGGACATTGCCTTCCATGCGCGGTGGCGTTTCCACGGCGCCGGCATCGCCGATTTCGCCCAGCAAGCGGGTCATCTTGGCGCGCCCCACTTCCTGGTGCGCCATTTCGCGGCCGCGATGAAAAATCATGGCGCGAACTTTGTGGCCCTCACCGAGGAACCGGATAATCTGGTTTTTGCGAACCTGAAAATCGTGTTCTGCGGTAGCCGGCCGGAACTTCACTTCTTTCAACGCGGAGCCGCGGCTGCTCTTGCGCTGCTCGTGCGCTTTCTTGCTTTGCTGATAAAGAAACTTGCCATAATCGGTGATCTTGCAAACAGGAGGGTCGGCGGTGGGCGAAATCTCCACCAGGTCCAATCCCTTTTCGCGAGCCATGCGAAGCGCTTCAAACGGCTGCATTACCCCGAGCTGGCCACCCTCTTCGTCAATCACCCGGATTTCGCGAGCGCGAATCCGATCGTTGACACGGACTCTGTCGCTCATTTGCCGGAAATTCCGCTCTGCGATAAATCCCCCTCTAGCTGATGAAAGCACCAAAGGACACGGGTAACCGGTCCCGGAGCCCGAATCGACTGCCAACACACGCCCACCTCAGACGGCACAGAGCCGGCAGAGGACGGGTCAAAAGTATAGCACGCACGACGCCTTGGGCGGCAAGCGGGAAACATGGTGTCGGTCGTCTGAGAAAGCGCATTGCCACATTACTGGGGGGACGGGCCGGAGTCTGGTGACCGCATCTCTGGCCCGCTCCCTGGCGCCTTCAACCCATGGATATGTCGTGCAGGTCTTGCCCCTGAGTCGTTGGTCCATACGAATGGTGTAAAGCAAGAGCAAAGCGTTTCATTTTGGCAATGATCACAGGTTGCGGGTGAATCCATGGACCTCGGACAAGAGACAGTACGGATCCCCAGCCAGCCAGCAGGTCAAAGAGCTAAAACCATGACCGACCGGAGCTTACGGCGCGGGACAGCGCGGAAAGAGTGAGGTGGCTTGGTTACATGGTTTTCCCGATTGAAGTCCAGTTGGCAGCGGCGGGAGCTTGTGAGTATCGCGTTGAGCGAAAGCGTAAGCCTCGCGAACGCGCGACGCCATAGCAGCATTTGAGCAGTAGCAAAGCTCAGCCGGAGGAAAGGCCATGCAAGTCCGTGAAGTTATGAGCAAAGATGTAAAGATCGTCACGCCCAACGATACGATAGACAAGGCAGCAAAGCTGATGGAAAGGTGCAATTGCGGCTCGTTGCCGGTCGGAGAAAAAGACCGGTTGGTCGGAGTCATCACTGACCGCGACATCGCTCTGCGAGCGGTGGCTAAAGGAAAGTCGCCGAAAGAGTGCGCGGTCCGAGAGGTCATGTCGTCTGGAATCAAGTACGTCTTTGAGGACGAGCCCACGGAGGCGGTTGCGGAAAGCATGAGCAAGTTGCAGGTCCGTAGGTTACCGGTTTTGAACCGCGAAAAGCGTCTGGTCGGAATCGTAGCCCTGGGTGACCTGGCGACAAAACATGACGGCCCAGTCGCCGGTAACGCGCTTAAGGAAATTTCAAAACCAAGCAGGGCCGCGCAAAGCGCTTAGAGGCATCGACGATTGCATTCGGCGGGTGGCCGTTTAAGGTCCGATGACGCCGGTCAAGAACTGATGTCCAGCTGGCCTTTCGGACCAGCAATGACGGCATGAAGGCTGGCGGAGCTGCCTTTAGCGATGGACACATCGAGTTTCAGTTTCGCGGTGATTTTGCCGAGCGCGGCTGGATCGGGAGTGAACAGCTCGAAACGGAGAAGCTGGCAGCCGGAAGGAGCGTCTGCGGAGGGATGGACAGAATCGGCGCTCCACTCAATGAAGAAGGGAAGAAGGCCGTTTCTGTCGTCTTTCAGATTCAGCGTTTTCCAGTGCAGCACGCTGCCGTCAGGGCGCTTGCGCAAGCCCGCCGTAGGCCCGTCAGCAATGATTCCCGCCCGGGCGAGGTCGTCGGCGAGCACCTGCACGTCGCCGGGATGCGCGGCCCAGCCGACCAGGCGAGGCTCCGCCAGTGATTCGAGCATCTTCGCAAGGTGATTGTCTGTGTGCTGCTGTCTATCGATGGCGATAATTTCCAGGTACCGGCGAGTGCCAAGAGAGAGCAGCGCGTTTTCTGTCCCGCGACCAGGATGGACTCCGCCGAATGCGGCAGCTACGCCGGTGTGCCGCTTGACGAAGTCAATGCCGCGCGGGAGATCATTGCAGCCAAGAAGGACGTGGTCGAGCATGGGAGGCACCTGGTCAACGAGCGGCACATCCGATTTTTCTTTTTGACCGCTGTAGAGAGAGGCGGGCGCAAACGCGGCGACCGCGCTCATCTGCAGGAACCATCTGCGGTGCAGGATCATGAACGGGATTAGCTTACCTGGGACGAGAAAAAGAAAAAAGATTTAACACAGAGAAAAACGACGCGAGCCACAGAGACAGGAGCGCGAAGCACTGCGCGCTCCCGCAGCAAAGCGTAAGGCGTCGAGCGGCCGCACTCCAAAAGAACTATCCGACGGAGCGCGAGTCGGATTCTAGGCGCAGGGATTCGACCAGGCCGGCGAGGGGTTGCGGGCCCAGGTCACCTTTGCTGCGGTGGCGGAGGCTGACGGTGCCAGCTTCGGCTTCTTTGGGGCCTACGACCAGCATGTAGGGAATTTTCTGAAGCTGCGCATCGCGAATTTTTGCCGGGAGTTTTTCGTTGCGGTCGTCGAGATGCGCGCGGATGCTGTGGTTCTTCAGTGTTTCCTGGACGTGTTTCGCGTAATCGATCACTTTTTCGCTGACCGGGCAGATTTCGGCCTGCACGGGAGCGAGCCAGAGCGGAAAAGCTCCGGCGTAATGTTCGATCAGGATGCCGAAGAAACGTTCAACGGAGCCGAGCAGCGCGCGATGCACCATTAAAGGTTGGTGGCGAGCGCCGTCGTCGCCAACGTATTCAAGACCAAATCGCGCGGGCAGATTGAAATCGAATTGCACAGTGGTGAGCTGCCAGGAGCGCCCGATGGCGTCAATTAACTTGATGTCGATTTTGGGGCCATAAAACGCGGCTTCGCCTTCGATTTCTTGGTAAGGAATTTTCAGGCGATCCATGGTGTTGGCGAGAGCCGCGGCGGCGCGCTCCCAGTCTTCGGCTTTGCCGGCGTAATTTTCCGGATGCTTGGCATCCCAAACAGAGAGCTCGACCTCGAATCTGTCGAATCCGAAATTTCTCATGACGGCGTAGGCAAAATCGATACAGGCTTCGACCTCAGATTCGATTTGCGACGGCATGCAGAAAATGTGCGCATCGTCCTGCGTGAAGCCGCGGACGCGCAGCAAGCCGTGCAGAACGCCGCTGCGTTCGTAGCGATAGACGGTGCCGAGTTCGGCCAGGCGAACCGGAAGATCGCGATAGCTGCGCAGCTTTGCTTTGTAAATGAGGATGTGGCCCGGGCAATTCATGGGCTTGAGTTGATAATCGGCTTTTTCGACCTCGATGGCGCCGAACATGTTTTCGCGGTAAAAGCCGGCGTGGCCGGAAGTCTTCCAGAGATCGAGCCGCATGATGTGCGGAGTGTAAACCAGATCGTAGCCGCGTTTGATGAGCTCATCGCGTAGCCAGTTCTCGATAATGTTGCGAATGAAGCCGCCCTTGGGATGCCAGAAAATTAGGCCTGGGCCGGCTTCTTCCTGAATGCTGAAGAGATCGAGCTCGGGTCCGAGCTTGCGGTGATCCCGGCGCTTGGCTTCTTCCAGACGATGGAGATATTCGTCAAGTTCTTTCTGCGTGAAGAACGCGGCAGCGTAGATGCGCTGCAACTGCGCGTTGTCCTCCTGACCTTTCCAATAAGCGCCGGCCACGCTCATTAATTTGAAAGCCTGAATCCGCTTGGTGGAAGGAATGTGCGGACCGCGACAGAAATCAATGAACTTGCCGGTGGTATAAAACGAGACCATCGGCTCGGTGACTTTTTCTTCAACCAGCTCGCACTTAAAAATCTGATTGGATTTCCTGTAGAACTCCAGTGCTTCGGGCTTGGGCATGTACTTGCGCTCATTTGGTATGTCCTGAGCGGCTAGCTCGTGCATTTTCTTCTCGATTTTGGCGAGGTCGTCGGGAGTGAAGGGCTGCTCGCGCATGAATTCGTAAAAGAAACCGTTATCGACAGGCGGGCCGATGCCGAGTTTGACGTCGGGATACAGTTCGGTCACCGCGGCAGCAAGCAGGTGCGCCGCGGAGTGGCGGAAAACAAAAAGGGAATCGGGATCCTTGTCGGTGAGGATTTTAAGTTTTACATCCTGCTCGAGCGGGCGGCGGAGATCGATGAGGTAGCCGCCATCGTCAACAGGGTCGCCAAAGTTCGCGAGTGCGCCATTATCTGAATACACTTTAGCGACAAAGGCAGCATCGGCAAGGCGCGGCGAAATGCCGCGCGCGACATCCGCCGCAGTGGTCCCTTTGGGGACGTCCTTGACGCTGCCATCGGGCAAAGTAATGTGGATCGTTTCCATTTGGTTCCGCACCTTTGTGCGAACTAGTAAGCATATCGGCGGGCGAAAAGTGGGTCAAGGCAGCGGCCGTTCACGTCGTTCACGCGTTCACGGGCGTCAACTCAAGTTAGGCAACGGTCGTTCTGTCGCGATACTGGTCTTCCCGCGTCATCCCTTGGCTATCCGCGGAGGTTGGCAAGCGAACGGTTTGGCTTAAGTTTGCATACCCGGAGATATCGTTTTTTTCGGGTGCCCTCGGGAATCTCGATCGCGAATTCGGTCGAGAGTTCCACCAAGCGCATTGCTTTAGCTCACGAAATCATAGTCCTCCCAACATTGAGGATTCGCGACAAGAAGCAGGTACAATTTCCTTCCCCCTGTAATCGGGACAATCTCAGGAAGAGAGTGAAATGAAAAAACGCGCAGTGATAGCGGCGGTAGTGTTGAGCGGACTGGCAGCGGGAAGCACACTAAGGGCGCAAACCAATCCGGCCGTGCCAGTAAAAGGGCCGGACCAGCGGATGAAGGCGGACATCCTGGTAGTGGTGGCGCATCCGGATGATGAGGGTGGAGTGACCCCGTACCTGGCGCGGGCGATTTACGACGAGCACAAGCGCGTGGCGGTAGTTTTCGCGACGCGCGGCGGGAGCGGCGGGAATGACTACACGAGAGAACATGGGCCGGCGCTGGCCGACATTCGCGAGCAGGAGGCGCGGCAGGCTTGCGCGAAACTGGGAATCATCAACGTGTGGTTCCTCGATGGAAAAGATACCGCTTCGCAAAATGTGCTGAATTCGCTGGCCAACTGGGGACACGGCGCGAATCTGGAAGCGCTGGTACGAATTGTGCGGCTGACGCGGCCGGAAGTGATCATCTCGTGGCTGCCGGGAATATTCATCGGAGAAAATCACGGCGATCACCAAGCTTCCGGCGTGCTGGCGACGGAGGCTTTCGATTTGGCGGCGGATCCGAGCGCGTTTCCGGCGCAGGTGGGCGGTGCTTCGAAGCGGCTGGAGGTTTATCTGGAGAATTTGACGCCCTGGCAAACGAAGCAGCTATATTTTTTCAGCGATGCGGATGATCAGAAGCAGTTTGCGGGAACGGGCCCGGCATATTCAGTGAGAGAGATTTCACCTTCACAGAAAAAGCCGTATTGGCGGCTGGCGATGGACGCGGCCACCCCGCATTTGACACAGTTCCCGGAAGATATCCATCACCTGACTGCCATGAGCGACGAGCAGATCAATAAGTTTATGGAGGATCCGCAACACCTGTGGTGGACCGAACCGATGACTTTGATTTTTGGAAAGGCTGCGAACTCAACACCTCGATGGCAGGCGATTTTTCCGGACTTCGAGCCGCGCCAGGCAGAGCCGCCACCAATGGTAGAAACCGACGGCGGACCCGGCTCAATGACTTATCCCCCTGCGGCACTGACGCTGACGATCGGCGGTCCATGGGGCTACTATGAGGCGTTCCGTTCCGTACACAAGATGAGGGAGACGCCTGTCGTTCGCACCCCCGAAATAGGCGTGAAAACGGGTACCGTCGTCGCGATTCCGCTCATGGTTTATCGCCAACCGACGGTCTCACTTACTGGCGCCACAACGAATTCTGCGCCACGCGAAATCAGCATAAAAGCTAAGGCGCCAAGCGGTTGGAGAGTCATCAGCGGTGAAGGCAAATTCAGCCTGCCGGACGGCGAGACGACATATTTGCAGGTGGAAATACAGACGCCAGACGTGCCAGCAAAGGATTTGAAGGACAAACCAGCGGAGTCCATCCTCATTGAGGGCATGGTCGACAACACGGTGTTTGGCAGCGTCGGAATGAGGGTTGCGCTGCGATCGAGCGCCTTACCGCAGTAAGAAGGCGGCAGCAGGGTTGCCGCACTCCACAATCATTTTTTCGCGCGGGCGGCTTCCAATTGTTCCCAAGCGGATTCCGGGAGCATTAACAAATCGTTGAATTCGCCGGCGCCTTGCAGCCACTGGCCACCGTCGATCACCACACATTCGCCGTTGATGTATTGCGCCATGTCGCTGATGAGGAATGCGGCGAGGCTGGCGAGTTCTTCATGTCTACCGAAGCGCTTCATAGGGTTGGAATTGCGCGCGTGCTCTTCAAACTCTTTCGAAGGAATCAGGCGTGACCAGGCGCCTTCGGTGGGAAATGGACCAGGGGCGATGGCGTTGAGGCGTATGCCGTATTTGCCCCACTCGACGGCCAGGGAGGTGGTCATAGCCAGCAAGCCAGCCTTGGCGCACGACGATGGCACCACAAATGCCGAACCGCAGTTTGCCGCGGCGTAAGTCGTGGTGATGCTCAAAACATTGCCGGTTTTCTTTTGTGCGATCCATTTGCGCGCGAAGGCCTGTGTGCAATGAAAGGATCCGTTGAGCACGATGCTGACGACGGTGTCGAAGGCGTTGGGCGAGAGCTTTTCTGTGCGGGCCATGAAATTTCCGGCGGCGTTGTTGACGACGGTGTCGATGCGGCCGAATTCGGCGTCGGCTTTGTCGGCGGCGGCTTCCACGGCGGCGAAATCCCGCACATCGCAGGTGGCGTAAGCGGCGGTGCCTCCGGCTTGGCGAATGGCTTCGCAGGTCTCTTTCAGTGGTTCTTCGCGGCGGCCGATGATAAACATTTTTGCGCCCAGCGAGGCGAAATATAGAGCCATCGAGCGCCCAAGTCCTGAGCCGCCACCGGAGAGGAAGATGGTGCGGTCCTTGAGGAGATCTTTCTGGAACATCGGTCACCGCCTGGCGCGGGAAACAGTGCTGCTTCGCGCCGCGAGCATTCTAGCAGGGCAGCTGCCTTCGAGCTGTGGTGTAGCGGTTGGTACGGTTGGGAGGGGTGGTAGCCCGAAAAGCCCTAGAAGAGCCCTGGGATGAAACGTGGTTTTGCCGACATGGCCGCGGCGTAGTCGGGATTGGCGAACAACACTCGTTCCTCGGAAGATAGGCGGACACTGAGGACAATGACATGGGCAATCGCGCCGGCGAGAGCGGTGATCCAGGCAGTGTGAATCAGCGGCAGCGCGAGCATTTCTACAAAAACGGCAGCGTAGTTGGGATGGCGCACATAACGAAACGGTCCGGTGGTGATGACGCCGAGTCTGGTCGAGTCCATCACTTCTACGTTCCAGTGCCGGCCCAGCGTGCGGATCACCCACCAGCGGAGGAGGTTTGCAGCGACGAACAACACGCTCATCGGAATTGCCAACGCGGGAATGAGCGGCCGGTGCAAAAAGACCACTTCCACTGCGGCGCCGATCAACAGCGCCGTATGGAATGCCGCCATCACCGGAAAGATGGGGTCTTTCGCTTTGCGGGCGCCCTGCGCCTTCATGTCTTTCTGATGCTGCTTGGAAATGCGCAGTTCGACCATGCGTATGGCGGCCACGGCCAGCAACAGCGAGAGAAAGAGAATGACGCTCAGAGGCATCTTTAATTCCACTGCAGGAGCAGAAATTCGGCGCTGAAACCAGGGCCAAACGCAGCGGCCAAGGCAACCTCATCCTTTTTAAGCGGGCGCTTCTCCAGCCACTCCTGAAGGATGAACAAAATTGTCGCACTAGAGAGGTTGCCGACGCTGCCAAGGACATCCCACGACGGCTGGGTGTTGCACTTGGTCAAGCCTAGAGCCTTCTCAACATTGAGCAACAGACGCGAGCCACCGGGATGCAAAATCCAACCGCTAATTTGGTCGCGCGTGACGCCGTGACGCGACAAAAAGCCGTCCACAAGCCCCTCGATTTTCTCGCCGATCATTTCCGGCACGTCCTTTGCGAGCAGAATGTGGAACCCGGAATCTTTCAAGTCGAAACCCATGGCGCCCAGTGAATCGGGAAACGTGTAAGTTTCCGATACCAGGATGCGCGGACCGGGAGCGGTTTTCTTGCCGCTGACGACGACCGCGGCCGCGCCGTCACCAAACAAGATGGACGAGATCAGATTGGCCTGAGAGATATCCTTGCGCTGAAAGGTAAGCGAAGGAAGCTCCACGGAGATAATCAACGCGTTGCCATCGGGGTGCGATTGCAGATAGTCCGAAGCGCGTCCGAGCGCCATGGCGCCCGCCGCGCAGCCAAGTTCGGTAAAAGGCATGCGGCGGATATCGGAACGGAAGCCCATCAAATTGATGAGATGTGCGTCGAGCGAAGGAATCATGAAACCGGTACAGGAAACGGTGATGATCAGATCGATGTCTTGCGGAGTCATCCCGGCGCGCTTCAAACATTCTTCGGCGGCGCGCTGACCCAATTGGATCGCATGCTCCATGTATTCCTGATTGGTTTTTTCCAGGGAACGCGGTTCGATAGTGTAATCGATCGGAAAGATGACGTGGCGCTTGTGCACCTGTGCGTTGTCCACGATGGACATCATGGCTTCGACGCGCCGCTCGGGAATATCGAACACCCGGCCCATGTAATACTTCACATCATCGCGGGTGATCGTGTGTGGCGGCACCGCGGTCGCAGTAGCGACGATCGCGCAAGGAGACTGGTAGCCGTTGCTGACCTGCTTGGTTTTTATTGAAGTTGTCATCGTAACCGGAGAATGATCACTCCCGTCTCAGATTTATTTAAACGTAAAACACAGCGGCGCTCAATTTGTTGCGTAGATGAGTGCGCGTCACTGTATCGCAGTTTGGCGGAATTGGCCGAGATCTTTCTTACATCTCCACGGCTCGATTCGTGGACCCTATCACTAATAGTAATGTACCGCCTGCGAATCAGCTAGCCCGCGGCCTCCTGGCTGGCGCGGATCTCCTGCCAGCGGCGCGGGCGCTTGTTGTACTGCAGGACTTTTTTGCGCAGACGGATGGACTTGGGCGTAATTTCCACATATTCGTCGTCGGCGATAAATTCGATCGCCTGTTCGAGGCTAAGTTCGCGATGGGGAATCAGGCGAATGGCTTCATCGGCGCTGGAGGAACGCATGTTGGTCAGCTTCTTTTCGCGCGTGACGTTGACTTCCATATCCTGCTCGCGGGAATTTTCGCCGACGACCATGCCTTCGTAAACATCAATAGCTGGGCCGATGAAAAGTTCGCCGCGCTCCTGAATATTCCATAGCGCGTAAGCGGTGGAAACTCCAGCACGGTCAGCGACCAGCGCCCCAGTCGGGCGCAACGCCATTTCCCCGCCATACTCGATCCAGTCTTCAAAGATGGAGTGAATCAAAGCCGTGCCGCGGGTATCCGTCAACAACTGGCTGCGCAGGCCGATCAGTCCCCGCGACGGAATGCGGAAATCCATACGCACCCGTCCGGAGCCGTGATTGCTCATCTTCACCATTTCGCCGCGGCGGCTACCGAGCGTCTCCATGATGATGCCGATGAAATTGTCGGCTACGTCGATGACCAAGCGTTCCTGCGGTTCAAGTTTCTTTCCATGCTCGCTGCGGACCACGATTTCCGGTTTGCCAACCATCAATTCGAAACCTTCGCGGCGCATCGTTTCAATCAAAATCGCCAGCTGCAATTCGCCGCGGCCCAGCACACGGAAAGATTCCGGCGTGTCGGTATCTTCTACGCGAATCGACACGTTGGTGAGCAACTCTTTTTGCAGACGATCGCGCAAATCGCGCGATGTTAAGTAGCTGCCTTCACGCCCTGAAAGCGGGCTGGAATTGACGGTGAAAATCATAGCCAACGTCGGTTCGTCGATGATTAGCGGCTCGAGCGGCGCGGGATTCGTGAGGTCGGTGATGCTTTCGCCGATCTGAATGCCTTCGACGCCCGCAATCGCGACGATGTCGCCAGCAACGACTTTTTCGGCTTCATCGCGCTCCAGACCGCGAAAGGTGTACAGCTTGGTGATTTTGGTGGATTGCAGTTTGCCGTCGAGCTTGCTAATGCCAACTTCCTCGCCGCGGTTCAGCGTTCCATTGAAGACGCGCGCAATGGCTATGCGACCGAGAAATTCGCTGTAGTCGAGGTTCATCACCTGCAACTGCAAAGTCGCGGCGGGATCGCCGGGTGGCGCAGGAATCTTAGCGACAATTGTTTCGAAGAGCGCCAACAGATCCGTCGAATCGTCGCCCGGAGTATGGTGCGCAACACCATCACGCGCGTTGGTGTAAATGACCGGAAAATCGAGCTGGTCTTCTGTCGCGTCGAGGTCGATAAAGAGGTCGTAGATTTCGTCAAGAACTTCCTTGGCGCGCGCGTCAACGCGGTCAATCTTGTTCAGCACAACGACCGGCGGCAGCTTCGCTGCCAGCGCCTTTTGCAAAACGTATCGCGTCTGCGGCAGTGGACCCTCGCTGGCATCCACCAGCATGACCACGCCATCCACCATGCGCAGCGCGCGTTCCACTTCGCCGCCGAAATCGCTGTGGCCCGGTGTGTCCACGATGTTGATTTTGGTGTCCTGGAAAAACAGCGCCGTATTCTTGGCGAGAATGGTGATGCCGCGCTCGCGTTCCAAGTCGTTGGAATCCATGACACGCTCGACTACCGCTTCGTTGGCCCGAAAAATTCCGCTCTGCTTCAGCATGGCGTCCACTAGCGTCGTCTTGCCGTGATCAACGTGAGCGATGATGGCAATATTGCGTACGTTCTGGCTCATAATTTTTGCTTTCGATGTCTCTTTCGGTTCGACCACGCGGCGGCCAGAGACAAAAATAGCTGCTGGAACAACCAGCAGCCGTGTGAATCTTCCTTAACCTATTTGCCCGGGCGCGCCCGGATCAGGAATTCTCAGGTGTGGCGTTGCTAGTGTAGTTTAGCAAAAATGCAGTGCTCCGGCCAGCTTGGTCGCGTTCACCACACAGCGCTGTGCTATTCTTTGCCGGACTTTTTCTAAGCGTTCGTGGCTGACAGGAGCCTACACAATGTCTTTTGCCGGACGTCGCCAGGTCAGAAAAGCGCTCGCCATCAGCCTTTTGTCTCTTGCGCCGTTGGCATTCGCGCAGCAAAAGCAACGGCCAGACCTGGCAAAACTGTTCGACAAGCGTGAGGTGATGATCCCGGTGCGCGATGGCGTGAGGCTGCACACGGAAATTTACAGGCCGAAAGGCGCCAAACAGGCGCTACCGATGCTGCTGGACCGCACACCTTATGGAATTTCCGCTCCCGACAAAGGCATGAGCCGCAACCTCTATCGTTACGAAGATATGTTCGCCGACGGCTACATTTTTGTCTTTCAGGACATTCGCGGGCGCTATGGCTCCGAAGGCAAATTCGAAATGCTGCGCACCGCTCCGGATCCCGGCGATGCAAAACAAGTCACGGAAAGTACCGACACTTACGACACCATCGACTGGCTCATCAAAAACGTTCCGGACAACAACGGCCGCGTGGGCATGGACGGCATTTCCTATCCCGGCTATCTGGTGACCATGGGCATGGTCAATCCGCATCCCGCGCTCAAAGCCGTTTCCGAACAAGCCTGCATGGGAGACACGTGGCTGGGCGACGACTTTTTTCACAATGGCGCGTTTCGCCTGACCTACGGTTTCGAATACACCGCCCTTCTCGAAAGCTCGAGCGAGAATTTCAGTTTCCCGTTTGACCGCTACGACATGTTTGAGTGGTATCTGGACCTTGGCGCGCTTTCCAACGCCAACCAAAAGTATTTCCACGGGAAGATTCCTACCTGGAACAATTTCGTCAATCACAGCAGCTACGACGAATTCTGGAAGCGCCACGCAGTGGCTTACTCGCTGAGCGAACCGACCGTGCCCAACTTGAACGTGGCAGGATGGTGGGATCAGGAAGATTTTTTCGGGCCGATGATGACTTACGCCCGCCTGGAAAAAGCTGACAAGAAGAACTACAACTTCCTGGTGGTCGGGCCGTGGAACCACGGCGGCTGGGGACACGGCGCCGGCAACTCCCTGGGCGAGCTTCCGTTTCACAGCGACACCAGCGTTTATTTCCGGCAGAAAATCGAGGCGCCGTGGTTTGCCTACTGGCTGCACGACAGAGGCACGTTGCCGGTGAAGGAAGCTACCACGTTCCAGACCGGCAGCGACACGTGGACTTCGTTTGACGCATGGCCACCGAAGGAAGCGCAAACCAAACATATTTATTTTCAGGACCACGGAAAACTTTCGTTCGAAGCGCCTCGGACGGATGCAAAAGACGCCGCCGACAGCTACCTCAGCGATCCCGCTCATCCGGTGCCTTATCGCCATCGCCCGGTGGACATGACCTACCCAAGCGATCATCCGGGCGGCTGGTACACATGGCTCGTGCAAGATCAGCGGTTTGTGGACGGCCGTCCCGACGTAGCTACTTGGCAGACGGGAGTTCTCCAGGATGACGTCACCGTTGCAGGAAACGTGGTGGCAAAATTGTTTGCGTCGACGACCGGAAGTGACGCCGACTGGATTGTTAAATTCATTGATGTCTATCCGGAAAAAGTCGAAGAGGACTGGAAACTCTCTGGCTTCGAGTTGATGATTGCCGAGGAAATCTTCCGTGGGCGCTATCGCAACTCCTACGAAAAACCGGAGGCCATTGCGCCGAATCAGGTGACGCCGTTCACCGTGGACCTGCACTCGACCAACCATGTATTTAAGAAAGGCCACCGCATCATGGTGCAGGTACAGAGCACCTGGTTCCCGCTGTACGACCGCAATCCGCAGAAATTCCTACCGAATATTTTTGAAGCCAAAGATTCCGACTACCAGAAAGCCACGCAGACCATCTATCGTACCAAGCAGTATCCTTCGAACCTGGAAGTGATGGTGCTGCCGACGAAATGAGGTTAGCTACTTCTTGCGAATATAGGTGAAATCGTATTCCGGCGACCAAGTCTTGCCACCGTCGGTGGACCCCTGGCTGTACTGCCGTATCCTATCCGGCCCCAGCTTGAAGAACTGCAGATGCCGCTTCAGTGGCGGCCCGCTCGGCTGGGGAATTTCGTCAGTCCGGTAGTCCATCACGCCATCTTTCAGACCGCCGTAAAAGAAAATGTTGCCGGCCGAATTGTCCACCCAATATTGCTCCCAGCGTTTCAGCGCGGCGTTATACGTGTTGTAGCTCTTGCCGGCATAGGGATTACCGTCGCTTTGCCAATTTTCCTGCACCACGCAATCTCCGAGGATCAGCTCGATCTTGCTGTGTCCCGCCGGCACGCCGCCCTGCGTAGTTTCCACATTCCATTCTCCGAGCCAAAAATCAAATTGTCGGTTCTCCGGCCTGCTGGCGCACGGCTTCAGATTGTGCTCGGCCTGCTGGCGCAGCTTTCTAAATCGCGGATCGCGGCGCAGCGTGGCCAGATGTGCGTTGGTATCGAACTCCTCCGGTTTGTTATATCCGTTGTCCAGCGCCTTCTGCAGATGCTCAAGCGCCTTTTCCTGGTCGCCCTTCTGCGCGTAGATCGAGCCCAGCGTGAACTCGGCAAAAATCGGCGGCACGCCCGCTTTTAATGCGCTTTCCAGAGTCGCGAGCGCCTGATCGAGTTGCCCCAATTCCTGCTGGCAGGTGGCCAGGCGAAACCACAAGCGAGGCACTTGGGGATGCTGCTTGACCATCCCTTCGTAGAGCCTGCCTGCCTTGGCCCAATCCTTGGCGTCGTAGGCGGCGCTTGCTTCCGATGCGAGGCTCCCGCTTTGCTCAGACAGCGACATACCCAAAACTGTTTTTCCTAGAAGGAAGATGCCCAGCAAAAGGGGTGCGATGAATTTCATTTTCAGAGTCTCCGGGATAAGCAACTTTTCTGCTTACACGCATTGGGCCCAAAAAAGAAGGCGAGAGAATCCTCAGAAGGATTCCCTCGCCCTGCGTGGAGTGAATTAGAAAATTACCAAACCAAGCGGAGTCCGAGTTGCATGGTGCGAGAGCCGCCGTTGAACTGCCGTGAGTTAAGGAAGTTGGGATCGTCCACGTTGACGTAGGATGCAGCAAACGGGTTGGGATTGTTGGCCTGATCGAGTGCGCCGTTATTGGTAGGCAGGCCAATGCTGAAGTTCCGGTGGTTAAACGTGTTATACGTTTCCGCGCGAAACTGCAATGAGAAGCGTTCGCTGAGTTTTGTGTTTTTGTAGATCGACAT
>Ga0126381_100001647_pt1 | contig 23865 bp, 17 predicted proteins | sample PanSoiMetPlot_28_FD_96465 | JGI IMG/M metagenome (GOLD analysis project Ga0126381, IMG submission 96465) | Tropical forest soil microbial communities from Panama - MetaG Plot_28 | ecosystem: Environmental > Terrestrial > Soil > Tropical forest > Bulk soil | place: Panama | collected 2016-02-17 | reverse complement strand
GGCGGCGGACAAGGTCCTGGCGGCGGACAAGGTCCTGGCGGCGGGGAGGGCCCCTGCCCTGGCGGGCCCGAGGCACCAGGGGGCAGCGGCCAGCACAGCCCACCCGGCCGCCCGCCCGCGCCGGTCAAGGCCACCATCACCCTGCTGGTTCCGGCCGGCACCGTGCTCGGCTGGTCCTCCGCCCCCGGCGAGATCCCCGGCTTCGGCCTGCTGGATCCGCAGACCACCCGCGACATGACCGCCGCGGCCGCCGCACATCCCGAAACGCGCTGGTGCGTGACGGTGATCGGCCCCGACGGCACCGCCGCCGCCCACGGCTGCGCACCAGGCCGCCACCCGTGGACTCCAAGCCCCCGCGACGGTCCCGGCCCGCTACACCGCGGCCCGCCACACCCCGGTGCGTCACCAACCGCCGAACAGGCCGCCCAGGTCACCGATCTGCTGCGCCGCCTGCGAGTCAAACTCGCCCCGATCGCCAAAGGCACCTGCGACCACCGGCACTATTCCGACAAGTACGTCATCAGCCGCAAGGTCAAGGACCTGATCAAGGCGCGGACCACCAAGTGCGTCGCGCCCTGCTGCAACAGGCCCGCGGCCGACGCCGATGCCGACCACACCATCCCCTGGCCAATCGGCCCGTCCTGCGAATGCAACATCGGCCCGCCATGCCGATACCACCACAGGAACAAGCAAGCCACCGGGTGGCGCCTCGAACAACCTCAGCCCGGCATCATGCGCTGGCACACCCCATCCGGCAGAACGCACACCACCCACCCCACCAAGTACATGATCTAGTGGTGCTTCATACATGATCTAGTGGTGCTTCGTGAGTGTCCAGGTGAATGGATGTGAAGGAGGTTCGATGACTGTCACGATCGCCTGCGTGGTATTCGACTGCGCCGACGCTCTGCTGGTCGGCCGCTTCTGGTCCGCGGCGATCGGGCGCCCGCTCGATCCCGAGGCGTCGAGTGAGTTCGCCAGCATCGGATTCTACGGACGACGGGACAGGGCGGGATGGGGCCCGGTCGAACGTGACGCCGAGCCCACGTGGCTGTTTGCCCGCGTGCCGGAGTCGAAGACAGTCAAGAACCGCTTGCACCTCGATGTCATCGCGGCCGGCCCGGAAGCCGAGATCGCGCGCCTCGTCGAGCTCGGCGCCACTCGCGTCGCTGACCGAGACGAGTACGGGTACAGCTGGACGCTCATGGCTGACCCGGAAGGTAACGAATTCGACCTCGGGAAGGCGCTGTGAGCCCAGCTGGACGCCCGTTATCGTGGTGGCGACAACACGGACGGCACGGCCTCGCACTGGAGGCGGCGATGGACGGGATTACGGACGAAGGCGAGTCGGACGGCGGCATCAGGGCGTCCGACGCCGAGCGCGACGCGACCGTCGGGCGGCTGAGCGCCGCCACCGGGGACGGGCGGCTGACCCTCGAGGAGTTCAGCCAGCGGATGGCCGCGGCCACCGCGGCGAAGACCAGGACCGAGCTTGACCGGCTGGTCGCCGATCTGCCAGCTCAGTCCGACGCTGCCAGCGCGGTTGTGCCCGGGGTCGGGGCCGTGGCCAGGGACGGGACCGGCGCGTCCGGCACTTCCTGGCACGTCAGGCTGGTCGGCGGGCTGCGCGCCAGCGGGCCGTGGCGGATGCCCCGCCACGTGGTCGCCGTCAGCATCGTCGGCGGAGCGCGGCTGGACCTGAGCCAGGCGCAGCTCGCCGCGCCTGATGTGACCCTGACCAAGGTGTCGCTGGTCGGCGGCACCAGGATCGAGGTCCCCGCGGGCGTCCGTGTCGACGTGTCGGGCTTCAGCCTGGTCGGCGGCACCCGCGTGGCGGCGAGCCCGGAGCCGGGCGCAGGTGCGCCGACCGTGCATATCCGCGCGTTCTCGCTGGTCGGCGGGGTGCGGATCCGCCGCAGCACGCCGTCCCCTTAACGCCCTCCGCCGCTGTCCGGGTACTTGTACGGGACACGGCGCGGGTACTTCCGCGCTTGTGGCGCCGATCGGCGACGGCGAGAGTTCAGGCCATGCGATACCTTGCCCCTAGCCGGCGTCCGGCATGGCTGACCGCGATCGCCGCGGTCGCTTTTTCAGTGATCGCGTTCGCGGCCGCGTCGGTCCCCGCCCCGGCCCGGGCGGGCGGAGCCCCGGGATTGACCACCTTCTGCTGGCAGCAGAACTACTCCTGCACGACCGGCGGGTACGCCGGCCAGCCCCCGTCAGCGTGGCCCAACGTGAAGTGGAGCAGTGCCCAGGGTTACTGGAGCGGCGCGAGCGTCGACAGTGGCGGACACCATCACAACTGCACGCTGTACGCGGCGTACCGGGAGGCGCTCAACGGCGCCCCCGATCCAGGCGTCGTTCTCGGCAACGCGGCTCAGTGGGCGGCGACCGCGAAGGGGAAAGGCATACCGGTGGACGGGACGCCCGCCGTCGGGGCCATCGCCAACTGGACTAAAGCGAACGCGGCCATGGGTGTCACCGACGCCGGTCACGTGGCCTACGTGGAGAAGGTGACGTCGACCTACATCGTCACGTCGGAAGATAACTTCGGCAACAACTTCACCGGCGGCCGCCAGATCGACGTCGGCTCGGCGGCCTGGCCGGACGCCTTCATCCACTTCGGCCAGACCACCTCCGGGCCGCCGCTGGCCAGCGACGATCCCGCGGGCGGCCCCGCGGTCGTGCATAGCGGGTACACGAGCGTGTTCACGGTCAACGCCGCCGACGACACACTGCAAGAGACGTTCCTGGCGAAAAACGGACAGCCGTGGACGACGCAGAACCTGTCCGCGAAGTTCGGCACCCCGCCGGTCGAGCCGGGGACGGTGCCGGTGGCCTTGTTCCATGGCGGGTACACGAGCGTCTACACCGTCAACAACGCCGACGGCACGCTGCAGGAAACCTACCTGCCGGCGATCGGCGACGCGTGGGTGACGCAGAACCTGTCGGCGAAATACGGCACCCCGCCGGTGGCGGGCTTTTCCAACCCGGCGGTGGCGTTCCATGGCGGGTACGTGAGCGTGTACACCGTCAACGCCGCCGACAACACGCTTGAGGAGACCTACCTGCCGAAGATCGGCGACGCGTGGGTGACGCAGAACCTGTCCGCGCACTACGGGACGCCGCCGGTGGCGCCATTCACCAGCCCCGCCGCGCTGTATCACACCGGGTACACCAGCGTGTACACCGTCAACGCCGCCGACTACACGCTGCAGGAAACATTCCTGTCCGGGATCGGCCAGCCATGGGCTACACAGAACATGTCGGCGAAATTCGGCACCCCGCCGGTGGAGTATGTCACCAGCCCGGCCGCTGTGGTGCACACCGACCCCGCTGGCGTGCTCGACTTCACCAGCGTGTTCACGGTCAATGCCGCCGATGGCTCACTGCAGGAAACCTACCTGCCGAAGATCGGCGACGCGTGGGTGACGCAGAACCTGTCGGCGAGCACGGGGACACCGGCGATAGCGGAATTTAGCGCCCCCGTCGCGCTGTATCACACCGGGTACACCAGCGTGTACACCGTCAACGCCTACGATGACTCGCTACAGGAGACGTTCCTGTCGCAGAACGGGAAACCCTGGGTGACGCAGAACATGACGGTGAACTACGGCACTCCGCCGCTCGCGGGCAACACCATCCCCGCCGCAGTCGTCCACCCGGACAGCGCCGGGGTGAACGACTTCACCAGCGTCTTCACGATCGGCTCCAACGGCAGCGTCCAGGAGACATACCTGGCCGCCATCAACGACCCCTGGGTAACCCAGCCGCTCCCCGCGCCGCCGGCCGTCAGCTAGGACGGTGGCGGCCGGTAGCCCATCTCCTTGAGCCGCATCGCCACCCGCACGCGCCGGGTCTCGCAGATCTTCCGCTTGATGTTCTCCATGTGGCCGTCGATGGTTCGTTCCCCAACGCCGAGAAGGCCGGCGATCTCGGCGTTGGTGTACCCGTCCACGACGAGGCCGGCCACCTCGGCCTCCCGCTGGGTGAGCCGGTTGGAGTCGTCGTCGGCCAGCCGGCGGCTGTCGCGCCGCGCCCACGCCGCCAGACGCGCACCGAGGTAGGCGCGCCCGGCCGCGACAGCGCGGATCGCCGTCGCGTACTCGGTGGCGGTCGCGTGCTTGGTCAGGTACCCGGCGGCGCCCGCCGCCACCGCGTCGCTCACCTCGTCGATCCCGGTGTCGTCACCGGTCACGACGAGCACCTGCAGACCCAGGTCGGCCAGGTACCGGACGCCGGCGAGCCCGTGCAGCCGGCCCGGCAGGTGAAGGTCGAGCAGCACCACGTCGGGCGCCGGCACGCGAGGCAGATTCTCGATCCGCTCGGCGGTCGCGACGAGCTCGACGTCGGGCAGCGAGGCCACGATGCGGGCCAGGCCCGCGAGCACGATCGGGTGGTCTTCCACCATCGCTACCTTGATCATGTGGGCGCCACCTTGATCATGCGGGTGCCCTCAGCCGAACCCGGACCTCGCCGGGGAGGGCGGCTTCCAGCTCAGCCGTTCCGCCTACCGCGGACAGACGGGAACGCGCCTGGCTGACAGGGCCGGCCATCGCCTGTTCCCGGACCGGAACGCGGATCAGCACGTCGGCGCGCGCGGCGGCCGCGCAGGACTCGGCGCGGATCCGGGCCACGCCGTCCCGCGGCGCGGATCCGGTGGTCAGTTCGGCTAGGGCCGCGCACAGCGCCTCGATGACCTCGGCCGGCGGATCGGCCTCGATCTCGTCGTCGACGAGATCGATCCGCCATCCGTGCCGCGCCCTGTCGCGGACCAGGCAGGCCAGGCGGTCACGCAGGCCCCCGGAGGCGCCGCTGAAAGAGGCGCTCAGTGTGGCGCGCAGCGCGCCGACCTCCGCCCGGGCGCAGCCGCGCAGTTCCTCCCACGGGTGCTGCCCGGCGGCGATCGAATCCAGTGCCGCCAGGACCGACCCGTGCACCTCGCGGACGAGCCGGCCGCGTTCGGCCAGCGTGGCAAGCTCACGACGCTGCCGTTGTTCGACTTCGCGCGCGGCGGACACCTCGGCGGCGGTCCGGTGCATCACCCAGGAGACCGCCGCGGCGATACCGAAGTACATCGGCGGGCTGGCCGCGTTGACCACGGCGGTGATGATGACCGCCGCGCTCCCCTGGGCGCCGCGCAGCACGCTCACGCCGTAGACGGCCCCCAGCGCGCAGGCGAGCACCGCACGCCATTGCCGCCCCTCGCCGAAGGCCAGCCAGAACGCGCACGCGACTGCGTAGGCCAGCGCCCAGTTCAGCGCACCCGGCCGGCCAGCCGGCGCGATCGCGGCGGCGACCAGGATCAGCACGACCGCCGCCGTCGCGGTGTCCAGGACCGCGGCCGGGCCGCGGACGGCCCGGTCGCGGTACACCCAGGCGCCAAGCCAGGCCGACGAGCCAACCGCAAGCACCAGCGCGGCCACCGCCAGCGCGGGGCTCCGGTACGCGGCGACGTTCATCGCCACCACGGCCGCCGAGTAAAGGCAGTACGCCGCGCGGCTGGCGAGGGCGAGCATCGTGAGCGTCCGCTCGGGGCGCAGCCCCGGGTACTCCTGCGCCCCCGCGCTCCCGATCGCCCCGGCGCGGCTCAGCATGGGAGCCACATCGTTACCACGGTGCCCGCTCCAGGTGCCGAGCGGATGTCGGCGCCGCCGCCAGCATCCGCCAGCCGGCGGCAGATCGAATGGGTGATCCCGAACCCGTAGCGCGCCTGCTCAGCGACGAACCCGGCGCCCTCATCGGCGACGCTCACCTCGACGCGATCGCGCGCGCGGCAAGCGCGGACCACCGCGCGCCCGGCGCCGGAGTGCTTGAAGGAGTTGTTCAGCGCCTCGGTGACGGCCGACCCGAGTTCCGCGAGCGCGTGCTCGTCCAGGTCCGGCAGGGGTTCCTCGGCCCGCACGGCGATGTCGAACCCGAGCGCGGCGAACCCCGCCGCGGCCCGGTCAAGCGCGGCACGCACGGAATACGGCGCCGGACCGTGCTGACCGATCGCCGCGATCGCGGCGCGCAGGTGCGCCGCCGCGCTGGCCGCGTAGGCCCGCAACCCGGCCGCCTCGCCACTGTCCGCCACGCTGACCCGCTCGAACACCTGCACCGCCTCGTCATGGAGCCGGCGGAACTCATCCAGCCGGGCCTGTTCCACCCCGAGCTGCATCTCCCGGCGCAGGGCAGCCTCACTGGACCGGTTCACCGCGTCCGTCAGCTTGCGCGCGTGCGCGGCGATGACGGCGCCGATCGCGAAATACACAGCGGACCCGGCCATGTTCCCGGCGGCGGCCGCGATCCCGTCCGCCCCGGCCCGCACGCCGGTCACCAGGCCAAAGGCCGCGAGCAGCAGCCCAAGCCCGGTCGCGGCCGTAGCCAGCGGCAGGCTCATCGCGAGCATGAGCGCGACCACCGCCCCGTAGGTCGCCGGCCAGTAAAAGGCGGTGGCCAGCAGCGACGCGGGCAAAGCAGGACCGACGGCGAGCAGCGCCAGCACCGCTATCAGCGTGTCGGCCGGGCAGAACGGCGCCACATTCCGCGTGCCGGACCAGATCCGCAGCGCGAGCCAGGCCGACCAGGCCAGCGCCAGGAAGCCGGCCGCCGCACCGAGCCATACGCGCTGGTACACGGAAAAGCCGAACGCTAAAGTAGCGGCCGCCTGGAGCAGCGGGACGACTCGCATCAGCAGCGCCAGCCGCATGAGCGCGCTTCGCATGACGACCGTGGCGGAGGGATCAAAGGCAGCGGCGACGACTGCCCCCGGCCGCGACATAGCCCACATAATAGGGCGAGCCACCCAAACCGCCTAGACCCGTATCGCGACGCCTGGCCTCAGGATGGCGCGGAGACGACCTCGCACAGGTCGGTGCTCCGCACGCAGTTGCGGAAGGCGAAGCATTCGCCGAGCGCGACGAGCTCGTCGTCGGACGCGTCGGCGAAGCAGGCGGCGAACTCGTCGGCGAGCGGCTCGGCGAAGCACATGTGAAGCACGAGTTGCTGGACGTACCTGCGGGCGCCGAACGGGTACGGGTCGAACCCGGGAAACTCTCGCTCGAACCGCGCGAGCAGCGGATCGAGGACATCGCTCACGCCATCGGTGGTCGAGCCCCACGCGTCGACGGCCAGCCGCGCCTTCTTCGCGCGCACCGCCGCGGTCCGCCGCATCCAGGCCGAGCCCGGATCCGTGACGACCAGCCCCTGAACCCCGATGTCCTTGTACGTCCACAGCGACCAGCCCGCGGCCGCGGCCGTGTAGATCGCGATCTGATCGGCGAGCAGCCGCCGCCGCTGCGCGTCGCGCTCAGCGCCGGCGCCGGCGCCGTACACCGGGCCGAACTCGCCCACCCACACGGGCACCCCGTGCTCGCGCGGGTACGCGGTCAGCGCCAGGAATTCCGCCTCGACGACATCGCGGTCGTAGTGCCGTCCGCCGCTGCTCCCCGGGTACGGGCCGCCGTCCGCCGCGCCCGGAGCCGGGTACTGGTGCACCGCGTACACGGCGTTGTCGAACGGCTCGCCGAAGCCGGGGAACTCGCGCGAGTAGCGGTTACCGTCGAGGAAGACCATGTGCCGCGCGTCGACCGCCCGGATCGCGGCGACCGCGCGCCGGTAGAAGGCGACAAGGGCGGTCCCCGACTCGTCCGCGGGCTCGTTGAGCACGTTGTATCCCGCCACCTCTGGCCGAAGCGCGTAACGGGCCGCGATCGCCTCCCACAGCGTGACGGCCCGATCCTGGAACGACCGGTGCTGCCAGAGCAGCGGCTCGTGGAACGGGTTGTCGCTGTGCCAGTGGTGGTTTTGAAAACCGGGAGCGGCGTGCAGGTCGATGACCGTGTACAGTCCCGCGGCCGCGCACGCGTCCACCGCCCGGTCAAGGTGCGCGAACCCGTCGGCGTTGATCTCCCCTGGCCGCGCGTCGTCCTCCCAGTGCCGGTAGTTGACCGGGATCCGCACGCAGTTCATCCGCAGCGACGCGATGAACGCCGCGTCCGCCGCGCCGAAAAAGCTCGTCAGCAGCGAGTCGAGCAGCAGGGCGGCCCGCCGCTCGCCAAGCGCGCGGCGCAGCGCCGCCCGGTGCGAGGACTCCGTCCCCGGGTAGCCGGTGATGAAGTTCTCCATGTTGAGCCAGCCGCCAAGACCCACACCGCGCAGCGGCACAGGCTCGTCGTCGGCTGAGACGATCCCGCCACCTGATGTCCGCAGCCACTTCATGAAAATCAGTATCCCGAACGGCGGGGGCCGACTGTCTAGACCAGCGCTAACCCGCCGTGTCGTGGTGCGTGTCGTCGGGCGCGCCGCCCATCATGCGCAGCATGGGCAGCCCGCCGGTGCGCAAGAACCGGACAACCAGCACGGCGGCGAGCAGGCCGAAGACGATGTTCAGCCATGTCGTGTAGTTCCACGACACGCCCCCGGACGGCAGCGTGGCCCGCGCCCGGTCGGGAACCCAGCCGAGCGCGCCGAAGACGACCTCGATCACGTACCCAGCGCACACCATCGCCGCGTAGAACGTGCCGAGCAGGAACGCCGCCATCCGGGCGCCGTAGTACTTGCGGTAGATGTTCAGGATCGGGGCGATGATCAGGTCCGCGAAGATAAACGCGACCACCCCGCCGAAGCTGATGCCGCCCTTCCAGAGCACCACCGCGAGCGGCACGTTGCCGATAGAGCAGACGAACGAACCGATCGCCACCGCCGGCCCGATCAGGGGACCCCACACCTTGGCGGCGAACGGGTGGCCGGCGAAGAAGAAGGAACTCCAGAACGAGTCGGGCACCCACGCCGCGATCGCGCCGGCGATCAGCAGCCCGGCCGCCACGTCCCTGATGATCGCGGCCCACTCCATCACGAACACGTGCGAGACCGTGGTGAAGCCGTCGGCGGAGGCCAGCCGGCGGGCGAACGAGCCCGAGCCGCCGACGGACATGTCCATCGCGGCGTGCCCCTCCATCGACCCCGCCCGGCCGAGCTCGGCCTGCGCGCGCGCCTCGCCGAGCAGCTTTTCGGTGAGGAAGACCCGGAACGCCGCCGCGAGGACAACGATCATCACCGGGCCTCCGGCGAACTCGGCCGCGGTGAACTGCCAGCCCATCAGCAGCGCCAGGATCACGCCAAGCTCGATCACCAGATTCGTGGAGGCGATCTCGAACGCCATCGCGGCGGTGAAGTTCGCGCCCTTGCGCACCAGCGACCGGGCCAGCGCCACCGCCGCGTAGGAGCAGGACGAGGACGCCGCGCCCAGCGCGGTGGCCACCGTGAGCGTCCGCGGCCTGGCGTCGCCGAGCGTCCGCACGATCACCGACTTGGACACCACCGCCTGCACCACCGCGGACAACGCGAAGCCCAGGATCAGCGCCCAGGTAATCGCCCACGTCATCGCCCCCGCCATGACGAGGGCATGGGCTATCGCGTCCACCGTGCCTATTCTCCACGACAGGCGGGTAGGACGCGGACATGCTGCGTGAGAGCGAGCCGCTCGCGATCGAGGTCACGGTGGCCATCAGGAACGGAGATGACGCGGCGCTCCGCCGCCTGCTGGCCGACAACCCGGGGCTGGCCAGGGAGTCCGTCCAGGCCCCGCGCCGCGGGTCGCGCACGCTGCTGCACGTCGTCACCGACTGGCCGGGCTGCTTCCCCAACGGGCCCGCGATCGTCGCCGCGCTGATCGAGGCGGGCGCCGATCCGAACGCGCGCGCCGCGGACGGCGGCGCGGCGGAGACCCCGCTGCACCGGGCGGCCTCAACCGAAGACACGGACGTGGCCGCGGCGCTGATCGACGGCGGCGCGGACCTGGAGGCCCCCGACGGCTCCATCGGCACCCCGCTCGACAACGCCATCGGATACGGCTGCTGGACGGTGGCACGGCTGCTCGTCGGCCGCGGCGCACGCGTGGACAAGCTCTGGCACGCCGCCGCGCTCGGCATGTACGACCGGCTCATCGACTTGCTCGCGCAGGCATCGGTGTCCGACGGCGCCCTCTCCGAGGCTTTCCTCCTCGCGTGCGGCGGCGGCCAGCGCAGGACCACCGAAGTGCTGCTCGCGCGCGGCGCCAGGGGCGACTGGCTGCGCGCCCACGAGGCCGAGCCGAAGCACCCTGGCTAACCGGCAGCCGCTCGCCCCCTGACACCGTGATCATGTCATAGGTATAGTCTCTCGCCACCTCTCGAAAGACTCTTTCGAAAGACTCTTTCCAAGGACTACCATGAACGCGGAAAACGAACGCGAGACCGGGGACGGCCCTAAGCGCCGTGAGCTCAAGGACGCACCGTCGCTGCTTGCGCTGGCGCACCCGACCCGGCTCGCGCTACTCGAGGCGATCGGACTGGCTGGGACGATGACCGCGACACAGGCGAGCCGCGTGGTCGGCGAGAGCCCGACCGCGTGCGCCTACCACTTGCGGATGCTCGCCAGGCACGGCTTCGTCGAGGAGGCCGGCGGCGGGCACGGCAGGGAACGGCCCTGGCGGGTGGCGGCGGTCGGGCTGTCATTCGACGACGTCACGGACGACCCGGCACTCGCCAAGGCAACCGCCGCGGTGTCCAAGGCCGTCCTGGAAAAGATGCTGACCGGCATCCGCCGCTTCGAGCTGGTCCGGTCCCGCTATCCCAAAGCGGTTCAGGACGTCACGGGAACCCTGCAGTCGATCGCCTTCGCGACGCCCGAGGAGCTTGGCCAGCTGCGCGAGGAGTTGATGGCGCTGCTGTCCAGGTATATCGACCGGTTCGACCCCGCCCGGCGCCCGGCGGACGGCTACCCGTTCGAACTCATCGTCTTCACGCACGTCCTGCATGTGCCTGGCCTCACCCCCGGAGACCCCGATGCGCAACCTCCTGCGAATCCGCAACGTACGGATTTATCTGCTCGGCGACGTCATCTCCACCCTGGGCGACAACGCGCTCTGGCTGGCGATGGCGATCTGGATCAAGGAGATGACGGGCAGCTCGGCGTGGGCGGGTCTTGTCTTCTTCAGCTTCGCGCTCGGCAACCTGCTCTCCCCGCTCGGCGGCGTGCTCGCCGACCGGTTCCGGCGCAAGCCGCTGCTGATCTGCGCCAACCTGCTCGCGGCGGCGCTGGTGCTGCTGATCCTGCTAGTGCACGGCCGCGGTTCGATGTGGCTCGTGTTCGCGGTCATGTTCGCCTACGGGGTGGTCGGCAGCGCGATGGGGCCTGCCGAGACCGCGCTGCTGCCGGCGCTGGTGCCCGCGGAGTTGCTCGCCGACGCGAACGGCGTCAGGCAGACGCTGACCGAAGGCCTGCGGCTGATCACGCCGGTGTTCGGCGCCGGGCTGTTCGCGCTGACCGGCTCCGGCGTGGTGGCGATCATCGACGCGGCGACGTTCCTCGCCGCGGTGGCGACGCTGCTGGCGCTGCGGGTCGACGAGCCGGCACCCGGGCTCGGCCGCGCCTCCCCGCCTGACACCACTGCGCCTGACACCGCTGAGCAGGGCCGGCGTGGCCAGCTGACCGGCGGCTTCCGGTTCCTCGCCCGCGAGCCACTGCTGCGCTCGGTCACCATCGCGCTCGCGCTCACCCTGCTCACGCTCGGCTTCACCGAGTCGGCCGGGTTCTCGGTGGTGACGGCCGGGCTGCACCGCACCGCCGCGTTCGTGGGCGTGCTGATCACCGCCCAGGGGGTCGGCGCGGTGGCGGGCGGCTCGGTGGCGGCGCCGCTGCTCAAGCGCACCTCCGAGGCCATCTTGATCGTGCTCGGGCTGTGCTGCGCCGCCGGCGCGGTGCTGCTGCTGACGGTGCCCAACCTGGTGGCGGACCTGGCCGGCGTCGTGCTCGCCGGGGTCGTCGGCCCGTGGATCACCGTGGCGGCCGTCACCGCGCTGCAGCGCCGCACTCCGTCGGAACTGCTCGGCCGGGTGTCCGGCGCGTTCGAGCTGAGCCTGACCGTGCCGCAGGTGACCTCCGTCGGGCTCGGCGCCGCGCTGATCGCCGTGGTCAGCTACCGGGTTCTGCTCGTCGCTGTCGCGATCGTCGCCGCCATCGCCGCCGCCTACCTGCTCGCCACCCCGGATAGCCGCCGCCCGCACCCAGCGGCCGAGGACACCGCCGTCGCCGAGGCCTCCGCCGCGCCGTAGTTTTGACCCGGCTGCGGTGGACACTCCCGGTCGGTTGCGCAATCGGCATGTTGCCGCGAACGTCGGGCAAGTGGGCTACGCGCAACGCTTCGTGTTTGTACGCTTACGCTGTGGACGCGACGTTAATGCGGGGCGCGGCGTGACGCTCATTGTCGGCAAGGCACGATCACTGGCGGCACGCCGGCGGGGGAAGCGCGACGACCCGGACGCGGCCCCCGCGGGCGACGAGGTTATCCCGGCCGACGGCGGGATGGCAGACGGCGAGCGGATGGCCGGCGAGCGGGTGGCCGATCCGGCCGACGGCGGGGCGGCAGATGGCGAACGGATGGCCGGCGAGCGGGTGGCCGATCGGGCCGACGGCAGGGCGGCGGACGGCGTGGGGGCTGACGCGGCCGCGTCGGCGGGCGACGGCGCGGGGCGGGTAAAGCGGGTCGTGCTCACGGCGCCGGCCGGCGGGCTGCCGGCCCGGCTGCACGGGCGAGATGATGTGCTCGCGACGCTCGGCGCGCTGGTATGGACTCCGGACGGGCGAGCGCGCGTGCTCGCCGGCGCCGGCGGGACCGGCAAGACCGCGGTCGCCCTGCGGGTCGCCGCGGAGGCGGCCAGGCGGGGCGTGCCGGTGTGGTGGGTGGCCGCGGCCGACGCGCGCACGGTGACGGTCAGCCTGCTCGACCTGGCCGCCGACCTGGGCGCGCAGCCGGCCGAGGTGGCCCAGGCGGGGGCGGGGCAGCGGGACGCCGCCGACCTGCTCTGGCGGTATCTGGAGCAGCGGGCGCCGTGGCTGCTCGTCTTCGACGGCGCGGACAACCCGGCCGCGCTGGCCGGACCGGGCTGGCTGCGGCCCACCCAGGGCGGCCTGATCGTCGTCACCAGCCGGAACGCAGACAGCCAGGCGTGGGGACGGCACGCGGAACTGCACGCGGTGGGGCCGCTTCGCCCGGCCGCGGGCGGCCGCGTGCTCACCGACCTCGCGCCGCGCGCCGGATCAGCCCTGCAGGCGGCCGCGCTCGCGGAGCGTCTCGGCGGGCTGCCGCTCGCGCTGCGGCACGCGGGAACGCTGCTGAACGCGGCCGGGCAGGCTTTCGACGGCTACCTGCTGGCCGGCGATCGCGACGTGGTGGCGGGCGGCAGGGAACTGGCGCTTGAGGCCCTGGCCGCGGGCGGGCGGCCGCAGGCGCGGGCGCTGCTTCGGGTGCTGTGCTGCCTGGCGCCCGCGACGGTGATCCCCGCCGCGATGCTCGACATGGACGTGCTCGGGCGCGCCTGCGGCGGCGACGCCGGACTGGCGAAGAAGGGACTGCGCGCGCTGTCCCAGGTGGGGCTGGTCGACAGCCAGGACGCGGGCGTGACGGTGCACCGGCTGGTCTGCGAGAGCAGCCGCCTGTACACCGGGGACGCGGCCGTGCGGGCGGGCGGCGTCGCGGTCGCCATGCTCGCCGCCGCGGCCGCCAGGCTCGACGCCCGGGCCAACTGGCCGGCCTGGGTGGCGCTGCAGCCGCACGTCAGCGCCGTATACGGATACCTCGGCGGTGCGCTCGGCGCGGACAGCCTCGCGGCGCTCACCGGGGTGGCGGCCGCGACGGCGCTGGCCTTCTCCAGGGCCGGCCGCACCGCCGCGGCGGCGGAGCTGGCGACGGAGGCGCTGCGGCACGCGCGGCGCCTTGGCGCCGGGCATGAGGCGGTGCTCGGGCTGTGCGACGCGGTCGCCCTCGGCACCGGGTACCGGCTCGCCCGGCTGCTGGCCAGGCAGGGCCAGTACGAGGGCGCCGAGGCAAGCCTGCGCGAACTGCTCGACGCGCAGCAGCGGACCCTCGGCCCTGACCATCCGAGCACGCTGACTGCCAGGCACGAGTTCGGCCTGGTGCTCGCGCAGCGCGGGCAGTACGCGCGGGCCGCGCGGGAGTTCGCCGACCTGCTCGCGGCCCGGGCCCGGGTCCTCGGGCCCGAGCACCGTGACACGCGCTTCACCCGGCGGTGGCTGGCGCATGTGGCACGGGCAGCCGGGACGGTCCGTTCGGGATAAAAGGGGTGTTAAGCCTTTTCCGCCGTTTCCGCGGCTGCCGCCTCCGCCGGTTCGGCGAGGTCTTCGCCGAGGTAGGCGGCGATGACGCGGGGGTCCCTGCGGACGGTCTCTGGCGTGCCTTCGGCGATCACCTTGCCGAACTCGAGCACCACCACGCGGTCGCAGATGCTAAGCACCAGCCCCATGTCGTGCTCGATGAGCAGCATCGACTGGCCCTGGTCGGCGAGCCGGCGCAAGGTGACGCCGAGCTCCTCCGATTCGCCGGTGTCCAGGCCGGCGGCGGGCTCATCCAGGCAGAGCAGCCGCGGCTTGGCGACTAGGGCGCGGGCGACGCCGACCAGCTTGCGCTGACCGGACGACAGCGCCGACGGCTCGGCTTCTGCCGCCCAGTCCATGCCGACGACGGCGAGGGTCCGCTTGGCGTCCTCTTCGGTCACGCCGCTCTCCCGCGCGGCGACCGTGAGGTTCTCGAACACGCTCAGGTCGTCGAACAGCTCCGTGGACTGCCAGGTGCGGGTCAGGCCTGCCCGGGCCCGGTCGTACGCGGACAGGCCGCGCAGATCGCGATCGCCGAGCACCACCGTGCCGGCGCCGGTGACGAAACCGGTCATGGCGTCGATCATCGTGGTCTTGCCAGCTCCGTTCGGCCCGATGAGGCCGACGAGTTCGCCTTCCCTGATCTGCAGCGAGACGTTCTCGACCGCGTGCACGCCGCCGAACCGGACCGTCAGCCCGTCCACCGTCAGCACGGCCGGGTTTCCCGACCGGTCCTGGCGCGCGGCGCGCGGGGTGGCCGGCTCCCGGCTGGCCCCCGTGCTTGAAAACACAGGCACGTCGGGCGCGTGGAACTGCGGCTTCTTGTGCAGGCGCCGGTAGAAGTCGCCCGCCACCCCGGTCGGGTTCTGCAGCAGGGTGAAGATCAGGAGGACGCCGCCGAACAGCAGGAACCAGTTGCCGTCCAGCCCGAACCAGTCCTGAAGGGCGTACGGGATCATCGCCTGGGCGGAGATAAGGCCCGCGAAGACCGCGCCGGAGATGAGCGTGATGCCGCCCGCGTAGGCGAACGCGATCAGCGATAGCGCCGTGACAGCGTCGAACCTGTCGCTGCTCACCGAGCCGAAGTTGTACGCGTACATGCACCCGCCGAGGCCGGCGATGAACGCGGCGATGCCGAACGCGTACAGCTTGACGGTCCGCGGGTTGATCGCCGCCGCGGCGGCCGCGCGTTCGTTGGAGCGGACCGCGAGCATCTGCTGGCCGAGCTTGCCGCGCCGCAGGTATCCCACGCCGACACAGCAGAGCACGACGCAGATCAGCACCACCCAGCCGAAGACCGGGCTCGGCTGGTTGCCGTCGATACCGCGGAACCCGGCGTTCGGGCCGAAGTCGACGCCGAACCAGTTCATCTCGGGTACCGGCGAGCCGAGGCCGCCGCCGCCCCAGGTGGTGTTCTGGAAACCGAAGTTGTCGATGGCCACCGCGCCCGCCAAGGTGACAACGGCGAGGCTGACGCCGCGCACCCGCACCGCGGAGATGGCGGTGACGATGCCGATGGCCACCGCGACCGCGATGCCCGCCAGCGCTGCGAGCGGGAAGGTGATGCCGAAGTTGCTCGCCATGTGCGCGATCGTGAAGCCCGCCGCGCCCGCCAGGGCCAGCTGGATGATCGAGATCTGGCCGACGAAGCCGGTGATGACGACGAGCGACAGCGCCATCAAGATGCCGATCAGCGTGTTGATCAGGGCGTTGCGGAAGTCGAACGGGAAGACGACGAGCAGGATCGCCGCCGCGCCGCCGAAGATCAGCGCGGACCGCCACAGGTGCTGCGGCCGCGGCGCCTGCGGGAGCCGGCGCTCGACCACCTCGCCGCGGCCGGGGATGCGGGCGCCGCGCCAGAACAGCACGCCGATGATGATCAGGAACGCCAGCAGGTCGGTCGTGCCGGGGATCGCGACCCCGCCGGACTGCGGGAACCAGGACTCGGTCGAGGCCAGCTGGAGCAGCGAGTCCAGGATGCCGATGCCGAAGGCGGCGGCGGTGACCAGGCCGAAGGAGGTGAACCGGGCGATCAGCGCGGCGGCGAGCGCCGGGATGATCTGCAACGGCAGCGTCGACGGGTCGAGCTGAGTGACCGTGGAAGCGAGGATGCCGAGCGAGCCCGCGATGAGCGCGGCCACGAGCGAGTTGGCCAGCGAGATCTTGGCGGGCGACACTCCGCCTAGCATCGCCGCGGCCTCGTTCTCCGACGCCGCCCTGGTGGCCAGCCCGAACTTGGTCCACCTGTAGACCCCGGCGAGCACGGCGCCCGCGGCGATCACGATGCCGGCGAGGATGAACCGGTCGAGCGTGATGCCGGAGCCGAGCATGTGGATCAGCGTCGTCGGCAGCACGGACTTGGCGGGCTGCTGGGTGATGCCGAACGCGAGCAGCATGCACGACTGGCAGACGAGCAGCACGCCGAGCGAGGCGAGCAGCTTGCCAAGCGGTGAGGAGTTACGCAACGGGCGGTAGACGGCGAACTCGAACAACGCGCCGACGGCGAGCACGAACAGCAAGGCGAGCGGCAGCGCCACGGCCGTCGGGAAGGAGGCGAGCCGCCCGCTGCTCAGCGCCCAGAAGGCGTAGCCGCCGAGCATCGCGATCGCGCCGGTGGACAAGTTGATGACCCCCGAGCCACGGTAGGTCGCCACGACGCCGAGCCCGATGCCGGCGATGAGCGCGCCAGAACCGAGTCCTAGCAGGATGAAAAGCAGGATTGTTTCCACGGGGGTCCTCGGTCAATGGTCGCTAAGTCAAGATTTCAGATGGTGCCAGGGGATTTCAAGGGAAAAGCGGTGACGCCGCGACCGCGGGGGGGAGCCCCCGCGGTCGCGGCGCGCCATCATCGGATGCGGATCAGGCAGCCGGCGCGGATTACGTCCCGGCCATGCCGGCCGGCGGCTGGGTCCAGCCGGCCGACTTGATCCAGTGGTTCTTACCGCCGTACGTGAAGAACTGCGAGCGGTCGTTGCAGATACCAGGCGCGTTCGTGTACTTGCCGCAGGCAAGCTGCGGGGCGCCGAGAGCCTGCGGGCCCGTGAACGCCTTCACGGCCGCGAGGATCTTGTCCGGGGACAGGTTCGCGTAGCCGACCTCGTTGAGGATCTTGTCGACGGTCATGATCTCGCCGAAGTCGACGATGTTCCACGGGTCGGGCGCGTTGGCCGGCGTGGAGTACGTCTGCGCCAGCTTCATGTACTCGATCATGCCCGGGTCGGTCGTGTCGCCGAACAGCGAGCTGGCGATGAGGTACGTCCACTTGGGGAAGTCACCGCCGAGGCCGGCCGCCACCTGGCCGTTGAGGCACAGCGGCGGTGAGACGATCTTCTTGGCGTCGGTGATGCCCTGCTGCAGGAGCGCCTTGGCCATGTTCACGCAGGCGGAGGCGTCGACGTTCGGGATGACGATGTCGGCCGAGGCGGCACCGGTCGACGCGAGCACGCCGGTGAGGTCGGTGGCGTTCGGCGGGTACGGGCCCATCTTCACGGTGAGGCCGGCCGCCTTGAGCGCCGCCTCGTCCGCCAGCGCGCCCGGGGTGTCCGTGCTGGTGTTGGGGTAGAGCACGACACCGGTCTTGGCGTGCAGCACGTCCCTGGCGTAGGTGCCCATCGGGCCGAGCACGTGAATGGCGTCACCGAAGAGCACCGCGGTGTTGTGCTGGGCGCCCGCGATGGGGAGCGGCGCCACGCCTTCGAACACCGGGAGCTTGCCGCCAAGCGTGGCGTAGAAGGACTGCACGCCGATCACCACGCCGCCCATGGCGATCGTGTCAATGGACTTGTTGGCGAGGAACTTCTGCGCGCAGCCGGTGCCCTCTTCCTCCGCGGAGGCGATGAAGCAGGTCTCCAGCGCGAGCGGGTGGCCGTCGACACCGCCGAGCTCGGCGTTGATGTACTTGACCGCCATCTCCGCGCCGTCGGTGGCGTGCAGGCCGACCGCGAACGGGCCGCCCTGCTGGTTGACGTAGCCAATGGTGACCGGCGGCAGCGAGGTGTCCGCCTTGCCGGCCTTGCCGCCGGTGTAGGTCAGGTAGTTGGTGACCGACTGCGCGCCGAGGCCGCCGCCTGAGCCGCTCGGTGAAGGTGCCGCGGCGCTGGTCGCCGGGGCCGCGCTGGTCGCAGCCGACGTGGTCGGCGCGGTGGTTGAGCTGGAATTGGAGCTCGAACTGCTGCAGCCGGCCGCGGCGAGGGTCGCCGCCACCACCGCGGCCGCCCCCAAGAAGCCGAGGCTCCTATGTCTACGCACTTTATCTCCTCCTACATGGGGGTTTCTTCATCGAAAACGCTAACGGTACGCCCCTCATCGCGCGTCAGTACAGCCCTCATTGACCTCAAATATCACGCTTCTGCTTTTGCACCCCATAGCTCACGGGATGCGATCCGGGCACCTTCGGCCATGGCGGCCAGCTTCGCCCACTGGATCTCCTCGTGCACCCGGCGGACGAAGGCTCCCTGCGCGAAGCCACAGTCCGTGCCGGCCTGCACGCGGTCCCGCCCGACGACGTTGGCGAGCCGGACCAGTCGCTGCGCGACGAGCTCGGGATGCTCGACGACGTTGGTGTGGTGGGTCACGACGCCGGGGATGAGGACCTTGTCCTGCGGTAGCGGCACGTCCTCCCAGATCTTCCACTCGTGCTCGTGCCGCGGGTTGGCCTGCTCCATCAGGTAGTACCTGGCGCGCACTCGCAGCACCAGGTCGATGACGTCACGCAGGGGCGGGTCGTAGGCGTGCGGGCCGTGCCAGCTGCCGAAGCAGATGTGATACCTGATCCGGTCCTCGGGGAGCCCGCGCAGCGCGTGGTTGAGCGCGTCCACGCGCAGCTGCGCCCACCGGCGGTACTCGTCGTAGGACTGGCCGCGCGAGGCCATCGTGTCCGCCTCGTGCATCAGCACCGCGTCATCGACCTGCAGCAGCAGACCCGAGTCGACGATCGCCTTGTACTCCTCGTGCAGCGTGTCGGCGAGCGCGAAGACGAACTCCTCGTCGGATCCGTAGTACTCGTTGCGCAGCCAGTACGCGGACGCGGGCGCCACCACGGGCAGGAACGCCTCGGAGATGTCCTTGCCCGCGGCGTCGAGCACGGCCTTGAAGTTGGCGATGTCGCGGTCGATCGCGGTCCGGTCGTAGGTCATCGGGCCGGTGCACACCCAGGTCACGAACGTCCCCGCCGACGGGGCCTCGTCGGCCGCGGCGCCGGTGCTGGCCTGTGACGCGGCGGCGTCGAGAGCGTCGAGCTGCGCGTAGGCGCCGGGGAAGTGCTGCCGGTCCCGGCTGGGCGGCAAGATCGTGCTCGTGGCGTCGATCGGGCGAGACTCCAGGCCGCTCGTGCGCTCGTAGAGGTAGGTGATCCAGGTCGACTTGCCCATCTCGCCGTCGTCCACGATGTCGACGCCGACCTCGATCTGCTTGCCCACCACGTCACCGACGGCCTTGCTCAGCGCGGCCTGGTAGGCGGAGCTGTCGTCGTCCGCCTGCCCGTGGTCGGCCGCCGACAGAAAAGAAAGCAGTTCCGCCGGCCTGATCAGGCTTCCCGCGTGCGTGACGGGGATACGCTCCATTTGCATTCTCCGGGGGCAATCGAGTAGATACCGCTTAAGACTCCCTCTAGGAAAGAGCCGCGCCCCTCCCCCGTCAACTCGGTTGTTGACGATCCAGGTCACAATCGTGTGAAGTGTCCGGAGGTCACATACTGTCGGGCGGCAAGTTGGTCAACACGCCAATGCCGTGTTGCGGCCGGGGCGGAAAGCTAAGCTTGTTAACGATTATTGTCGATTAGGGTGGGGTTGGACACAATGGCGGGGACCGACGTGGTACTCGAACTCGACGCGCTGAGCGTCGCCTACGACAAGTCAACGGTCGTGCGCGACCTGACGCTGACCGTAGGCAGCGGCGAGGTAGTCGCGCTGCTCGGCGCCAACGGCGCCGGCAAGACCACCACCTTGCGGGCGATCTCCGGGCTGCTCAAGCCCTCCGCCGGCGCCGTGCGGCTGAACGGGGCCGACCTCGCCGGGGTCGCGCCGACCGCGCGGGCTCGGCTGGGCATCGCGCACGTGCCGCACGACCGCGGCATCTTCTTCGGGCTGACGGTCGCCGAGCACTTCCGGCTTGACGGTACCGGCGCCCCCGCGGACCTGGACGCCGCGTTCGGCCACTTCCCGGCGCTGCGGCCGCTGCGCACCCGCAAGGCCGGGCTCTTGTCCGGCGGCGAGCAGCAGATGCTCGCGATCGCCCGCGCGCTGAGCCGCAAGCCGAAGCTGCTCATGCTCGACGAGATGAGCCTGGGCCTGGCGCCGGTCATCGTCGGCCGCCTGCTGCCCATCGTGCGCGAGTACGCGACCACCAGCGGCACCGGGGTGCTGCTCGTCGAGCAGCACGTGCAGCTCGCGTTGAAGATCGCCGACCGCGGTTACGTGCTGTCTCACGGCGAGCTGGCGGCCACCGGCACCGCGGCGAGCCTGCGTAAGGACAGCGCGCTGCTCGCGGCGAGCTATCTGGGCGGCGCGGCCTCCTGACGGGGCAGCCCATCGCGCGAGTCGGTCAGCCGCGACGCTCAGGCGTAGTGCGTCCAGCCCCAGTTCAGCAGGTTCACCGCGTCGGCGGTGTTGCCGGGCTTGTCGAATGCCGAGGAGTCCAGCACGACGCCGATCAGGATCTTCGTGCCGCGCCGTGCCTCGAACAGCAGGCAGGCTCCGGCGGCGGCGGTGCCGCCCGGCTTGATGCCGATGGCGCCCGGGTAGTGCCCTGAGATCAGCCCGTTGGAGTTGACCCACGTGTGCAGGCGGTGGCCGTTACCCGCGGCCACGTGGTAGCTGCGCGTCGCGACGATCTGGCGGAACAGCGGCAGTTGCATCGCGAGCCGCCCCATGCGGACCAGGTCACGCGCGTCTGAATACGTGCTGTACTGCCCCGGGTTCGGCAGCCCGGCCGGGTCGGAGAAGTGCGTCCGCGGCAGGCCCAGCCTCTTCGCGGTGGCGTTCATCTTCGCGAGGAAATGGTTCCAGGGGCCGTACGCCGTCGCCAGCGTGAAGGCGGCGTCGCAGCCGGACGGCAGCATCATCGCGTAGAGCAACTGCAGCGCGGTGAACTTCTCACCGGGGACGAGACCGGCGGTGCTGGCGTCGAACTTGAGGTCATAGTTGACGATGCCCTGGGGCACGGTGATCACCCGGTTCAGGCCGCCGGTCTCGATCACCACGTACGCGGTCATGACCTTGGTAATGCTGCCCATCGGCCGCTTGGCGAACGCGTGGCGGCTCAACAGCCACACGCCATTGGTGGGGTCGGCCAGCAGCGCCCAGGGGGCGCTCACGCTGGGGCCGGCCGCGGCCGGCGCGGCGGATTCGGCCGACGCGGCCGGAGAGCTCAGCACGAACGCGGCAAGGACCACGGCGAGAAAAATGGTAACGACGCCGGCCAGCTTGCCGGTACTGCGCATATTTGCCCCCTGGCCGTTTCCCATCCCCGAACGGATACACACGCATTCTGTCAGCGGAATCCCGCTGTCGTTGTAGGTTACGAGTGAATTCTTCTGCCGAACGGGTAGTCCCGCCTCTCGAGGCGGCACAGTCTTCCCGTTTGGCTGGCGAGCGCGGGCGAGGTGGGGCTAGCCTGCTATGAAACCCGAGAGGGACGTGATGGTCGGTATGGGCGGCGGTACGCGGTGCCAGGCGTGCGGGCACCCCGTGCAACCGGGTACGGGATTTTGCACGAGCTGCGGGCAGCCGGTGGCTGCCGCGGTAGGCGCTTCTCCGGCACCGTCACCAACGGTCACCATGCAGGGACAGCCGGGCTCCTACGCACCTGATCACACGCAGCTTGATTACCCGCGACAGGACTACCCGCGACAGGACTACCCGCAGCAGGACTACCCGCAGCAGGGTTACTGGCAGCAGGGTTTCGCTCCGCAGGGCTACGAGCAGGATTACCAGCAGGATTACCAGCAGGGCTACCCGCCGCCGCCGTCGTCGGATTCCCGGCTGCCGTGGCCGCCGCCGGGCGGCCAGCAGCCCGCCAGCCTGCCGCCGGGTGGCCAGTCGCCGATGTACGGCGCGCCCGTGGCGCCCGACGCGCCGTTGTCGGACACCGACGCCATGCTGCGGCCGAAGGGGCTGTTCCGCCAGACGGGCTCGTTCGGTGAGTACCAGTTCAGCGACCAGGGACAGTTCGGGCCGCCCGCCTGGCCGGGCGGTCCCGGCGGGCCCGGTGGCCCGGGCGGGCCGGCGGGCTACAACGGACCCGGCGGCGGCCCCGGCACGCTGCGGCGCGGCATGCCCGGCGGTTTCGGCGGCCCCGGCGGCCCCAGCGGCTCCAGGTCGGCGCGGCGCGTGGTGACCGTGGTCGCCGTCGCGGCGCTGGTCGTCGTGGCCCTCGTCGCCGTCGTGCTGTCCATGAGCGGCGGCGGTGGCGGCACCGGCACACACAGCGCCGGAGCCTCGCCCACCACCTCGAACAAGCCGACCGCTAAGGCCTCGTCCGCCTCGAACGCCGCCGTCAAGCAGGCGGCGACGGCGCTGGCCGCGCTGCTGCCGCAAAGCGGCAAGGACCGGGGCGCCGTCATCAGCGCGGTGACCGACGTGGATAACTGCGGCAAGACGCTGGCCAAGGACGCCAGCGCGTTCACGGCGTCCGCGAGCAATCGGCAGGCGCTGCTCGCCCAGCTGGCCAAGCTGCCGGGCCGCTCGGCGCTGCCAGCCGCGATGATCAGCGCGCTGACCGGCGCGTGGCAGGCGTCGGTGCAGGTGGACACCGACCTGGCCAAGTGGGCGAACACGGCCGCCACGCGCGGCTGCCACAAGGGCAACCTCAAGGACCCCAACCTGATCGCGTCAGGCGGCCCGGATGGCGTCGCGACGCACGACAAGGCGGCGTTCGTCCAGCTGTGGAACCCGATCGCCAAGCGGAACGGCCTGCCGAGCTACACGGAATCGCAGCTCTAGCGCCCTGGCTTACATGACGAGCACGCCGCGGATGTTCTTGCCGTCGCGCAGGTCCTGGTAACCCTGGTTGATCTCATCGAGCGGGTAGGTCCGGGTGACCATCGCGTCGAGGTCGAGCAGGCCGTCCCGGTACAGGCCGAGCAGCCGCGGAATGTCGGCGCGGGAGTTGACCGAGCCGAAGATGCAGCCGACGATCTGCTTCTCCCACTGGGCGAGGCCGAGCAGGCTCAGCCGCGGCGTGGTGTCGGCGACCGGGTGGATGTTCGTGACCACGATGCGGCCGCGCTTGGCGGTCAGCGCGATCACGTCGTCCATCAGGTCGCCGCGGCCCACCCCCATGGTCAGCACGACGACGTTGCACATCCGGCCCCAGGTGACCTCTCGGATCAGGTCAAGGGCGGCGACCACGTCCGGCGCGGTGTGCGTGGCGCCGAACCCGCGGGCCTTGTCGAGCTTGAACGGCACCGGGTCGATCGCGAAAACGCGCCGCGCGCCGGCCAGCCGCGCTCCCTGGACGGCCGCCGAGCCCAGGCCGCCGACGCCGACCACCGCGACGTCGTCACCGGGCCGCACGCCGCCCGCGTAGACGGCGCTGCCCCAGCCCGTCGCGACGCCGCAGCCGGTCAGGCAGGCGACCTCCGGCGGGACCGCCTGATCGACCGGGACCACAGACGCCTCGTTCACCACGGTGTGCCGTGCGTAGCAGCCCACCATGCAGGTGATCGACAGATCATGGCCGGCCGCGTGATGCCGTGACGTCTGGTCGAGGATCTGCATCCCGGTGCCGATC
>Ga0126381_100001646_pt1 | contig 23873 bp, 18 predicted proteins | sample PanSoiMetPlot_28_FD_96465 | JGI IMG/M metagenome (GOLD analysis project Ga0126381, IMG submission 96465) | Tropical forest soil microbial communities from Panama - MetaG Plot_28 | ecosystem: Environmental > Terrestrial > Soil > Tropical forest > Bulk soil | place: Panama | collected 2016-02-17 | reverse complement strand
GTTGTTTCCGTACCACGCATTCAGGTTTGTAACCTCGATGCCGACGCCCACTTAACTTGCCCCTTTCAGAACTCCGCGGCTCGTCACGTAGCGCACGAGAGACACCGCAATCACAATCAGTGCAATCAGCACAAGCGCTCCCGCCCAGGCCAGGCGGTGCTGATCTTCGTATGGACCAGTAGCAAACAACCAGATCTGCAGCGGCAAGGCTTGAATCGGCTGATTCAGACTCGTGCTCATATACGAGTAACCCAACGCCGTAAAGATCAGCGGCGCGGTCTCTCCGGCCACGCGCGCAAACGCCAGCATGCAACCGGTAATGATCCCGGGCGACGCAGTTTTCACCGTAATGGAGAGAACGGATCGCCAGTTGGGCAGGCCGAGTCCAAGAGCCGCCTCGCGAATCGGGTTCGGAACCATCAGCAACATCTCTTCGGTGGTGCGCGCCACCGTCGGAATCATCATGATTCCCAACGCGACGCCGCCCGAGAATGCCGAGAAGTGCCCCTGCGGAACAACGATCAGCGAGTAAGCTGCCAGCCCCATGACGATGGACGGCACTCCGTTCAGTACATCCGCTGTAAAGCGAATTGCATTCGCGAGTCTTGTGCCCCGTCCAAACTCTGCAAGAAAGATACCGGCGCCAATGCCAATTGGAACACCGATGACGCTGGCAATCCCGAGCAGCACCGCGGAGCCAACAATGGCGTTGGCCATACCGCCACCCGGCTCTCCCGCTGCCTTGGGAATCTGCGTAAAGAAGTCGAGGTTGAGCGAACCGGCGCCCCTGATGAGAAGGTAAACGAAGATTGCTATCAGGGGAACGACCACCAACACGGTCGCCAGAACTGCCAGCCCAGTCACCACGTGATCGGTCATCGCGCGCCATGCTGATCGAAAGTTGGATCCATTCGTCGCCATCAAGCTCTTTCCCTAATCCCTCGGTCCCTCGTTCCCTTGATCCCTGTCTCCGGGGTCCGCGGACGGGTCCTGGTCCGCGGGATGGTTTACTGCACTCTCGCCGGTGCGCCGCGCGTCACTGCCCACACCAGCAGCCGCGCCAGCGCATTCACGATAATCGTCACGATGAACAGCGCCAGTCCAATCTGAAGCAAAGCGCTGCGGTGGAGGTCGCTGACAGCCTCGCTGAACTCATTAGCAATGACGGAGGCCATCGAAGCGCCGTTCGACAGCAGCGACTTGTGAATTTCCGGCGTATTGCCGATCACCATGGTCACCGCCATAGTCTCCCCGATGGCGCGTCCGAGTCCAAGAATCACCGCGCCGACGATGCCAATGCGCGCGTTGCGCAGCACACCCATCCGGATCATCTCCCAGCGTGTTGCGCCAAGTGCCAGCACGGCTTCGCGCTGCGAGTGGGGTACGGCTGTCATCACTTCGCGCGTCAGCGACGATATGATCGGCAGAATCATAATGGCCAGGATCACCGAAGCCGCCAGATAACCAAGTCCCGTGGGATTGTCGTCAGCGAAGAGTCCAGTCCATCCGAGGTACTTGACCAGGAGTGGATTTACGTAATCGCGCAGCAGTGGGACCAGTACAAACATTGCCCAGAGACCATAGATGATGCTGGGAATGGCGGCCAACAGTTCGGTGACAAACGCCAGCGGCCCCCGCAGAAATCCCGGGCTCATTTCGGTAAGGAAGATCGCAAGTCCGATCGCCAGCGGAACCGAAATCAGCAGCGCACCGATGGAGGAGACCAATGTGCCGTAGATAAACGGGATCGCGCTGAAGTGGCCGTTAACCGGATCCCAGTAGCTGCCCAGCGCATTGGGAACATTCGCGAAAAATGCAAGCCCGAATGTCTTCCACGACAATTGCGAGCGAAGCATCAACTCGGTGAGGATCAGCGCCACAAGACCGAAAATGCTGAGCGCACACATCACCATCAGCACGTGAAAGGCGCGATCGGTGAAAGCCGAATTGCCGCGGGCCATCAGGTACTTGCGGACAGCCGAAACCTCGCTTTTCGGCGTCAGCGGGCGTTCCGGCGGGAAAACTCCTGGGGCAGATGGGGTTGGAGGATGAGGGATGCGTATCTCGGGCACGTGAAATGTTTCCAATTTGTAGGCTACCGGGCAAAGATGAATAGAAGGTTACAACGTTGCTAAATCACACGCGCATAAAGCGCTATCGCCCGGGACGACCTTCCTGAGCTCCGAAAAAACGAATACCTCCGGCGCTTTGCGGCGCCTTCCTTCGCAATCTCTTAGATGCGGTCTCCGTGTTCGGTCGCTCGGCATCGTTTCGGCTCCTGTAAGCTGATGATCTCTGAAAACTTCAGGCCAACCTATGCGCGAAATCGCTTTTATTCTGTCTTTCGTGTTCACAAGTTCCCTTTGCGCCGTCTCACAAACCGCGCTCGAGGCAGATGCGCCGCACCGCGATTGGAAAGCCAGCTGGATTAGTCACCCGACGGCTCCCCTGCGTGAACCGCTCGTCCTTCATTTCCGCCGAACGCTCGGGCTGGGCTCGGTCCCGGCCGCATATGTCGTTCGCGTCAGTGCTGACAATCGGTTCATTCTTTACGTCAATGGCAACCGGGTTGGCGATGGCCCTGCGCGCGGCGATCTTTCCCATTGGCACTACGAGCGCTTCGATCTCGCGCCTTACCTCAAGGCCGGCCACAATCTCATCACCGCGACAGTCTGGAACTTCGGCCTGTTTGCTCCGCTGGCGCAAATGAGTGACCGCACGGCCTTCCTGCTAGAGAGCGAGGCAGAAGGTTCAGCCGGTATCAGTACACCTCAAGGCTGGCTCGTCGAAGAGAATCCGGGCCTGCGCCCCCTCGGTCGCGACACTGTCACGCTCAAAACGTATTTTGCTTCCGGCCCCGGCGAAGAGATCGACGCCGCCAAGTACGACTGGAACTGGAACAGCGACACGCCAGGCCCAAGCTGGGTTCCTGCCGCTTCGCCCATGCGCGACAGCATCTTTGCCGGTGTGAATGAAGCCCACTCCGCCGACACCACCGGCGACAATCCCTGGGGCTTGATTCCAGACACTCTGCCGCCCATGGAGTACTCGCCGACCGAAGCCGGCAACTGGGCCCGAACGATTGGCCCGAATGGACAGTTCATCAAAGAAAACCCCGGCGCCGGATTTCCCATAACGATTCAGCCATATCCGGATCCTGAGAAGCACGTCCACGTGCATTTCCTTTTCGATCGCAAGACCCTCGCCACCGCCTACCCCGAACTCACGATCTCAGGGGGAAAAGGCTCCCGTATCGTCCTCACCTACTCCGAAGCCCTTTACGATGACAAAGGTCTCAAAGGCGACCGCAACGACGTCTCCAACCGCCTCGCTCGCGGCCTCACCGACAGCTTCCTTCCCGATGGCGGTCCGCATCGCGTCTTCATGCCGCTCTGGTGGCGCACCTGGCGCTACCTCGACCTTGACATCACCACCGGCTCCGAACCGCTCACCCTCGAATCCCTTAAGGCCTGGTTTACGGCCTACCCCTTCCAGCAGCGCTCCACCTTCCAGTCCGGGGATCTCGACCTCGACGAGATCTGGGAGATCAGCTGGCGCACTGCCCGCCTCGACGCCCACGAGACCTACATGGACACGCCCTACTATGAGCAGCTTCAATACATTGGCGACACGCGAATCCAGGCCCTGATCTCATATACCGTGGCCGGAGACGACCGCCTTGCCAAACAGGCCATCGCCGCCTTCGATCAGTCCCGCATTCCTGAAGGCATTACCCGCAGCCGCTATCCGAGTTCACTGCCACAGAACATACCAACGTTCTCCCTGCTCTGGGTCGGAATGCTCCACGACTACTGGATGTACCGTCCTGACCCCGAGCCCGTCCGCGAAGCCCTGCCGGCAACGCGCGCCGTTCTCACCTGGTTTGCCAACTACGAAACTCCGGAAGGCTTGCTTCGCGAGCTCCCGTGGTGGAGCTTCATCGACTGGATCCCTTCGGGGCAGATTCCCACTTACGACTCGAAGGGCCGGTCCTGTGTGACAACGCTTCAGTATCTGGGAGCACTCATCGATGCCGCGGACCTCGAACGCCACCTCGGCGACTCCGCCCTTGCAGCGCGCTATGAAACACGCATTAATCACGTGCGCTCAGGCCTGACTTCGCCCTGCTGGGTCCCGTCGCGCGGCCTTCTTGCCGACAATCCCGATCAGACGGTCTTCAGCCAGCAGGCCAACATCCTCGGCGTTCTCTTCGATGTGATTCCCAAAGACCGCCAGCAGGACGTGCTCGAAAGAATGCTGGCAATTGAGCCGGGGACTACACCTGGCGGTATCCTCTCTGCCTCCTATTACTTCCGCTTCTATCTCGCCCGAGCGCTCGATCACGCTGACATGGCCGACAAGTACCTGCAATCGCTCGATCCCTGGCGGAAACTATTGCCCCTGCATTTCAGCACCTGGCCTGAGATTCCCGGTGACACCCGTTCGGACTCCCATGCATGGTCGGCGCACCCCATCTACGACATGCTCACCCTCGTAGCCGGCATCCGACCGGCCAGTGCAAGCTTCGCCAGCGTCCGGATTGAACCTCACCTCGGCCCACTCAAATCTTTGAAGGCCACCTTCTCTCATCCGCAAGGAGATATTGAGGTCCAATACCATCGGGACGGCTCGGAATTGACCGCAACCATCGTCCTCCCAGGCTCTCTGTGGGGCTCATTCTGGTTTAAAGGAAGGCAGTGGCCGCTCCAGCCGGGCGCCAATCACATCCGAACTGGACAAAACTAGGGATTATCCGAGGTATCGCGCAAGAAAAATCGATATATTCCGAGATAAATCGCTGTTCCTTGTTCCTATGTAAACGTGCTACAAATCCAAACATGGCACGAGGTAAGGATGGGCAGCCATCCGGGCACGTAAACTTACGAACTCTCGCTGAACACTTGGAGCTGTCGCAGACCACGGTTTCACTGGTTCTCAACAATTCCCCTTCGGCAAAATCGATTCCACAGGAGACGCGCAACCGTGTCCTTGAGGCTGCCACGCGCCTCAATTACAGGCCCAACTATTTTGCACGCTCGCTGCGGCAGAGCCGTTCGATGTCGGTAGGCGTGCTTGCGCCCGATTTGAGCGAGGGATATTTCACCAGCGTGATGAGCGGCGTTGTTCAGGAACTTACACGGGCGCACTACTTCTACTTCACTGCGTGCCACGACTGGAAGCAGGAGCATATCGAACAGTATCCGCGCATGTTGGTGGAGCGCGCGGTCGATGGTTTTCTGCTTCTGAATACTCCGGCCGACCAGATTGCCGTGCCGGTTCCCGTGGTAGCTATCTCCGCGCACAGCCCGGTTGAGAATGTCACGAATATCATCCTCGACCATCACAAGGCCGTGGAAACAGCGCTGATCCATCTTTACGAGCTCGGCCACCGGCGAATCGCCTTCATGCGCGGGCCGCGCGCAATCCCCGACTCCGATTACCGCTGGCGGAGCATTCAGCAGGTCGCCGGGGAGATCGGCCTCCGCATCGATCCCTCACTCGTTATCCGCATCGATGCGACCGCATGGTCAACCAAAACGGGTCAGCATCCGATGGCTCCGGAGATCGGCTATAAGCCCATGCAGGCACTGCTTGAAAGAACGCGTGACTTCACAGCGATCTTCTGCTTTAACGACATCTCCGCCATCGGCGCCATTCGTGCTTTAAGGGACTCGGGCCTCTGCGTTCCCCAGGACGTGTCCGTCGTCGGGTTCGACGACATCCAGTCCGCGGCATATTCCACGCCGTCGCTTACCACGGTGCGCCAGCCGCTGGCGGAGATGGGACAACGCGGTGCGCAGGTTTTGCTCGAGCGCATCGCACATCGGGAAGCACCCTACCCATCCGAGATTGTGACGGCGCCGGAGCTTGTTGTTCGCGAATCGACCTGCCCAGCCAGCACGAGAATGGCGAATTAAGGAAGAGATTAGCCGCAGAACGATTCAAACCAGCGGCTGATATACACCTGCGCGTGAGCCTCGCCGCAGTAGTGCCGGGCATGCGGCGCATCCGCAGCTTCCTTGGTCCACTTGAAAACCGTAAGCTGCTTGTCATTGCAATGGATTGCGATCCATCGGACAGGCCTGTCGCTCTCTTCGCCGCAAATCTCACATCGATACATCGTGTCAATCACCATAACCTCCACCAGGTTTGTCTCTGATTCGTCTATTTTGTTCGCTTATGTAGGAAAACTGTGAACTTCGAACTAAGAACGGTGAACTGCTACTCCAGCATCTGCAGGTTCAGCGGCTCGTCGAGCAGGCAATCCATCCTATTGATCTCGGTCAGGGCCCTCTTGAGTGCGGACGACTTGCACGGCTCCACAGTCACCACAAACGGTAACGCCTCTGCCGGGTATCCGGGCTTTTGCACAATCGCCCGAATATTAATCCGCTCCCTGGCCAACGCCCCTGTGATCTCTGCAACAATACCCGGCCGGTCCACCACCAGGAAACGGATATAGTGCGGCACTTCGAACTCTGCATCAATCCGCGCCGGCACTGATGGGATCGCGACCCGGCGTGATCCATGAGCGAGCGCGAGCAAGTCGCTTACAACCGCAACCGCAGTCGGATGGCCGCCGGCCCCATGGCCCGAGAACACCACGTCACCGCCGTACTGCCCCGTCAGAACCACCATATTCTCCGTGCCGCGTGACCACGCCAGGGGCGAGTTCTTGTCCACCAGCATCGGACCGACAGTCGCCGCAACCGCGCCGTTCCTGTCTTCCGCGCGCGCAACCTGTCGAATCGTGCAGTTCAGGTCCTTCGCATAGCTGAAATCCACCGCCGAAACGCTGCTTATCGGCTGCGGCTGAATCTCCTCCGGATCAACAACCACCCGCAACGCGAGCCGCATCAGGATCGCGAGCTTCGAGCGCGCGTCGAATCCACCGACATCTTCGCTCGGATCCGCCTCGGCATACCCCTTCGCTTGCGCCTCGGCGAGAACGGTCGCATACTCTGCGCCAGCCTCCATCTTGCTAAGGATGAAGTTGCAGGTACCGTTGAGAATCCCTTCCATCCGCGTAATGCGATCGCCGGCCAACCCCTGCTCAAGGCCAGGAATCACCGGGATCCCACCGGCTACCGCCGCGCCGTACTTCAGATGCCCGCCCTTCGCCGCGGCGAGCCGTTCGAGCTCGACACCGTGATATGCAATCAATTTCTTGTTGGCGGTAACGACGCTTTTGCCCGCCTCAAGCGCCCGGCGCACCCATGTGCCCGCAGGATCGAGTCCGCCAACCAGCTCGACGATCACGTCCACGTCCGTCGCGAGCACCGCCTCCCAGTCTTCACTCCAGGCAACACTCCCCGGAACCCAGTTGGCTTTTTTGCGCGCGACGTTACGGTTAAAGATATGCGTCAGTTGAAGTTCCTCAGGGGTCGACTCCAGCAGGATGCGCATCACAGAGCTGCCCACAGTTCCAAATCCGAACAAGGCGATGCGCAACGGCGGCCGGCCGTTTGAGCCAACCACAGAAACGCCTTCATTCGAGACAGAGCTTTTCACTTGAGACGGCATCAGATCCTTTAACCGGGTATCGGGATGCATCGATGATACCTGAATGCCCGGAAGTTCCCGAATCGCTGAAATCGGCTTCATGTACCATGATTTCCAGATGCGGCGTTCGATCTCCATACTGCTTGCACTGATCTTCGGACTCGGGCCGCTGTCGTTCGCGCTCCTGCCGAACGACGACGAATCTCTGCCGGCCTGCTGCCGCCGGCACGGCACGCATCACTGCGCAATGTCTTCAGAGGCGAGCTCCTACGTTCGAGCCACGGCCCGGACGCCCGCATTCACATCCCCGGCGCGTTGTCCCCTCTTCCCGCAGTATGGCAACGCGAGTCCAACCTCGACTGCAGCTCTGGCCCGTACCTCAGTTTTTTCAATAAGTGCTCTTGAAGAGCCGCGGCCAGGCTCGACCTTCCAGGCAAGCGCAGACAATATCTACCTCAGCACTCCTTCTCTTCGCGGTCCTCCCTCCTCCCAAGACGCCTAGCAAAACCGGAGCTGTTGCATCCCGAAGCCAGAACGCAAGATCGACCCGACCGTCAGGGAGCGGCGACCTTGAAGGGATTCAATGGGAACATGCGTACTCTGGTTTTGCCGTTAGCGAACCTCGTTCGTTCCCCGGAACCCGCACGTGCTTCGACAGGTGCACATTCGCTTTCACTTCGGAGGCCGCTTCCCCATGCGTCGATCAACGATTCTTGCTGCCCTTCTTGTGATCGCTGGGCCGATCCTTGCCCCGAGCCTCGCCCGCGCAACCGTCTTTGCCACCGTTCACGGCGTGGTGCACGATCCGCAACATCGTCCGATACCCAACGCCCAGATTGCCCTCAAGGCTACTGGTTCAGAATTCATCCTGCGCACTGTCTCGGGTTCGAACGGCGAGTTTCAACTCGCCCAGGTTCCCATCGGTTTCTACCGGCTTGAAGTCTCGGCCGCCGGATTTGGCGAGTTCACCCAGCCGCTCAGCGTATCTTCGGCCACAAATCCCGTTCTGCACATTCCGCTTTCGGTCGCGGCCTCAAGCGAGAGCGTGGTCGTCGATGGCTCCGACGGTGCTGCCGCTGCATCGCAATCCGTTACGCCAACCACGCTCATCACGCGTGCGGATATCGATGAAACACCCGGCGCAACCCGAACCCTGGGCATGGAGATGATCACGAACTACGTGCCGGGCTCTTATATGAGCCACGACATGCTGCACATCCGGGGAGGCCATCAGACCAGTTGGCTGATCGACGGCATCTCCATCCCGAACACGAAAATCGCGTCGAACGTCGGACCGCAGATAGACCCCAAAGACATCGACGAGGTCGAGACACAACGCGGCAGCTATCAGGCCGACGTCGGGGATCGCACGTACGGCGTATTCAATGTCCTTCCGCGCAATGGATTCGAACGCAACCGCGAAGCAGAACTTCTGATCTCCGCTGGCAACTTGTACTCCGGAGAAGCGCAGCTCTCGCTTGGAGACCACACATCCCGGACAGCCTGGTATGCGAGCGTAACCGGGTCGCGCTCAAATTACGGCCTTGAGACGCCCGTCCCTGGCATCTACCACGACGCCACAAACTCGCAGAGCGCCTTTGGATCGCTGCTGCGCAACCAGACCTCGCGCGATCAACTCCGCCTCGACGCGCAGTATCGCAACGACTTCTTCCAGATCCCTTACGATCCCAATGCGAACGACTGGGAGCAGCAGTCCAATTACTACAACTCCATCGGCCTCAGAGATACACAGCGAGAGCGCGATTCCTTCGTTATCTTCAACTGGGTCCGCACCCTATCGCCCAAAGCCACCTTCGAAGTTGCGCCCTTCTATCACTTCAACCAGGCCAACTACGACTCACCCGCCACTGATCTCCCCGTCGCAACGACGTGGCACCAGACCTCGAACTACGCGGGCATGCAAGCCAACCTAAATGCCGGAATCGGTCCCAACAATTTCTCCACGGGACTCTACTCTTTCTTCCAGCACGAAAGCGATCTCCTTGGCCTCAACATCAACGACCAGATCTTTTCCGGTTCCAGTGTCCCGCTCACCATCGCTACGCAAAACGCGGGTATCGTTGAGGTCCATTTCTCCGATCAGCTCAGGATCGGCCGCTACCTTTCGCTCTATGGCGGCATGCGCATCTCCAGCTATCGCGCCGGACTCCGCGAATTTGCTGCCTATCCTCGCATCGGCGGCACGTTCGAGATCCCGCATCTGCACTGGGTCTTCCGCGGCTATTACGGTCGCTACTTTCAGCCCGCCCCCGTGCTAACCGTCTCTGCCTCGCTGCTCAACTACGCGAACAGCCAGAGCGGGCAGAACACGTTCGTTCCGTTGCCTTCTGAGCGCGATGAAGAGCATCAGTTCGGCGTTTCGATCCCCTGGCGTGGATGGTCGGTCGATATCACGAATTTCAGAAATCGCGTCCAAAACTTCCTCGATCACGCAAATGTCGGCGAGTCGAACATCTACTTTGCCATCGCTGTCGACGGTGCGCTCATGCGCGCATGGGAGCTGACGATGCGCTCCCCGCAACTGGCTCACTTCGGTCAGTTTCATCTCGCTTACTCCAACCAGATTGCCGAGCAACGCGGGCCGATCATTGGCGGGTTCACCTGCGGCCTTCCCGGAGATCCGGTATGCAATCCGCCGGACTTTTCCTATTCCCCGGTGGATCACGACCAGCGCAACACACTCAATACAGGATTCAACGCGAACCTACCCTTCCACACCTGGTTTTCGACAAATGTGTATTACGGCTCCGGCTTTCACAATGGGCTTGGCGGCTCCGGGATCGGTCCTTATCAAGGCGATTATCTTCCCGTTCACACGACATTCGATGTCTCGGCAGGCCACGGATTCGGGGAAAGCTGGAATCTCTCCGCTACCGTTGTCAACGTCACCAACCACCGCGTGCTGCAGGACAACTCGATCACCATCGGCGGATTCCATTACAACGACCCACGCATGATTTCAGCCCAGCTCCGCTACCGCTTCCACTTCTGAAGTCGTTTTTTTTGCCGTGTCATCCTGAACGAGGCGCATTGGGGCCCCATGGACACTAGGTGTCCATGGGGTAGCGGAGTGAAGGATCTGCTGTTGCGCTTCGCACAAAGAACGACGCAGGGTGCCCCACCCTTCCGGCGCTTTCTGCTGGAAGGGTGAGAAACATCGAAACACCAGCCTCGATCAACCGGCTATGATGTTCCCCATGCCCACCACTTTCGACAAGCTCAACCTCAAAGATCAGCAGGAGCTCGCGGTCCTCAACGCACCTTCCAGCTTTGAAGGCGAACTCGCCGGACTCAAAGGCAGAAACGTCCAGCGCACCCTCAAGCTGGTGAAGCAGCTCGACTATTTTCTCGCCTTCGTCACAAAGAAAGCCGAGGTCGACGCCCTCGCGCCCCAGATCGACAAGCGTGCAATCGGGGATGCCATCGTGTGGTTCGCTTATCCCAAGGGCACGTCAAAGAAATACAAATGCGACTTCAACCGCGACAACGGCTGGGATGCCTTGAACAAGTTGGGATGGGAGACCGTGCGCGCCGTAGCAATCGATGAAGACTGGTCAGCGCTCCGCATGCGGCGGAAGGAATTCGTCAAAACGAATTAACGACCTGCTGCGCCCGCTCGAAAGATGGCTTTGTTAATCCGTTGAGTTCAGGGATCCCTTACTCCAGCTCAAACAACCCCGGCATCACTTCCCCGGCCTTGCCTTCCACCACATTCGTGAACGCATGTGCGTTCAACGGTGGTTCGGGCCCGATGTACACGGTCCGAGCACCATTCATCCGAGCCCAGTGCACGAAGTTCGCCGCCGGATACACCGATCCCGAGGTCCCCACCACGACCATCATCGTGGCTCGCCCGATCTCCTGCTGAATGCGATCCATCTCCAGCGGAATCTCGCCAAAGAACACGATATGCGGCCTCAACCGCGCTCCGCACGCGCATCGGCCCACTTCATCAAGGCTCCTGTAGATCCTGTGATCCTCCACCGGTGGCCGCCCGCACTCATGCCCGCACCGCGACTTCGCCAGTTCGCCGTGCATGTGCACCAAGCGCTTCGAGCCCGCACGCTCGTGCAGGTCATCCACATTCTGCGTGCAAAGAAAGAAGCGGTCGCCCAGCCGTCCTTCAAGCTCGCCCAGCGCAATGTGCGCGGGATTCGGCTTCGCCTTCGCTCCGTGCTCACGCCGTTCCGAGTAGAACTGCCACACCAGTGCGGGATTCGCTTCAAGCGCCTCCGGCGTGCAGACGTCCTCGACGCGATGCCCGGCCCACAACCCGTCGGAAGCACGAAACGTCGGCAGACCGCTCTCCGCGCTGATCCCCGCCCCCGTCAACACAAACACGCGATCACTAGGCGCGACCCTGATCTTCTCCAACCGCAACTCCTGATCCCTGACCCCTGATCTCCGTCTTACGGTTCCAGAAGAATCTTTCCCGTTGTCTTCCGGTTCTCCATGTCCGTCTGCGCCTGTCCCGCATCGGCCAGCGCGTACATGTGTTCCATGCGCAGCTTCAACTCGCCGCTCGCAACCCGGCCCATTACCTCGCCGGCGCGCCACTCGAGTTCCTGTCGCGTGGCCACGTAGTGCCACAGCGTCGGTCGCGTCACAAACAGAGATCCCTTGCTGCTTAACTGAATCAGATCGAATGGCGCCACAGGGCCGCTTGACCCGCCGAACAGCGTCATCATCCCGCGCGGCCGAAGGCAGTTCAGGCTACCCTCAAATGTGGTCTTGCCCACGGAATCGTACACCACGTCGACGCCTTTGCCGCCGGTGAGCCGCTTCACCTCCGCAACAAAATCCTGCTCTGTGTACAGAATCACGTCGGAAGCCCCGGCTTCGCACGACAGCTCCGCTTTCTCCTTCGTCGACACCGTTGTGATCACCCGTGCGCCGACCCGCGATGCGATCTGCGTCAACAGCAAGCCCACGCCGCCCGCGCCCGCGTGTACCAGCGCTGTGTCGCCGGCCTTCAGCGGATACGTCGACTTCGCAAGATAATGCGCAGTCATTCCCTGCAGCATCGCCGCGGCGGCCTGCTCCGGCGTCAACTCATCGGGAACCTTCACCAGCTGTGATGCCGGAACGAGAGCATATTCCGCGTAGCTGCCCAGCACCCCGACGGACGCGACAGAATCTCCGGGTTTGAACCCGGTAACGCCCGAGCCAAGCTCTTCGATTGTGCCCGCGGCTTCGCTGCCTGGAATGAGAGGCAACGTAGCCTTGTATGTGCCCTTGCGAAAATAGATCTCGATGAAGTTCACGCCGACTGCTTCGACGCGAATTAGCACCTGTCCCGGCTCCGGCACAGGGATCGGCAGTTCGGTGAGGCGTAGCACCTCCGGCCCGCCGGTTGTCTGAATCTGTATAGCGTTCATACATGCGAAGCATGCACCCTGAGACCGGGGTGATGCAAGGGACTGGGAACTAGGGACTAAGGGACATAGGGACGAGGGACCGCGCAAAACCCGCTGTAAAACCTCTCCAGTAACACAAAAATGAAGGCCCCGCTCAGCATCACGCCGAGCGGGGCCTCATATTCTAATCCCTAATCGCTGTTCCCTAATCCATGCTTAGTATCTGTCTCCATTCCGGTCCGACAGAATACTCGGCTCCTCCGGAGCGCGCAGCCGCACAATGCGGTCGATCGCATAGGGCGTGCGCTGTTGACTGGTGTAGTAGTGACGCACCTGCAACTCGCCAAGCAGCCCGATCGCCAGCATCTGGATGCCCGCGACAATCATCACCGCCGCAATCACGAACATCGGTCCATGCTGATCCATGATGTTGATGTGCGGATTCACAATCTTCATGGTCAACAGAAGCATCGACATGAAGCTACCGACGATGATTCCCAAGGCGCCGAAGCCACCGAAGAAATGTAGCGGCCTGCTCATGTACTTCAGCAGGAACCGGATCGTCAGCAGGTCGAAGAACACGCGGAAGGTACGGCCGATACCGTAGTGGCTCTTGCCGCGCTCACGGTTCACATTCTTGATCGGAATCTCGCAAATCGAGGCGCCATACCAGCTCGCCAGCGCTGGAATGAACCGGTGCATCTCTCCATACAGGGGAATATTCTGGATCACTTCATGCCGGTACGCTTTGAATGTCGTTCCGAAATCGTGAATGTCCACACCTGAGAGCTTCGCCATCAGCCAGTTCGCACAGCGCGAAGGAAACCGGCGCATCACAAAGTTGTCGATACGCTCCTTGCGCCAACCCGACACAACGTCGTAGCCCTCTTCGAGCTTCTCGATGAAGTTCGGGATCTCATTCGGGTCGTGCTGCAGGTCGCCGTCCATCGCCAGGATGAACTCTCCCGAAGCGTTATCGAAACCTGCGGCCAGGGCCGAAGTCTGCCCGAAGTTGCGGCGCAACTTCACCACCAGCACGCGGCTGTCTACTGCGGCAATCTCTTCCAACAGCTTGTAAGTGCGATCGCTGGAACCGTCGTCTACCAGCACCAGCTCAAAGCTGTCGCCCACCTGCTCCATCACCTGCTTCAGACGGGCATACAAAACCGTAACGTTGTCCTCTTCATTGTGAAAAGGTACGACAATCGAATACTTCGGCATATCAGTAGTATAGACGCCGGTAAATTGCCAACGGTGCATCAAAACTCACGGCTTGGTAACTGCGAATGGACGGCTTGTGCTCGTCTTTGGGCTCGAGCCGTCAAGTCAACCGGACTTGTTTATCGATCTAATTCATCAAGCATCGCCTGCATCTCGCTGAGAGCATGGCGGTTGCCGGTCCTCGCTGCGCAGGCCACGCCGGCTTTCAGTTTCTCAACTGCTTCCGCATTTCGCTGTGACTTGGCAAGAGTCTGCGCGGCCATGAAGTATGCCGCCGTATAGTCCGAATTCTGTTCCAGCAGGAGATCGAATTCCTTGAGTGCCGCTTCCACTTCCCCGCGATTCGCCAGTTCCATCGCAATGCCGTAACGGGCAAAGCTGTTTTTTGGATCAAGCGCGAGAATCTCTTTCAGTCCTGCGATTTTGTCTGTTGAACTCATATCTGGGGATCTCTGCACCAAGGCGATTTGCTTAAATGACGTGGATTGCCGAAACTGGAACAGTGCTTCGGCACGATGTTCACTCGTTTCATTCATTGTAGCCGGAAGTGAACGTTCTCAGCAGTTTCTGCGATTCGAAAGATGGAGCAAGTTCAAGGATGAGCGCAACTGAAACCAATCCGCTGGTGCGCACTGTGGCCAGCACGCAATCTGAAATGACTGAGGTCATTCTGCCCAACGATGCCAACACGCTTGGAAACCTGCTGGGCGGCCGCCTGATGCATTTTATTGACCTGACCGGCGCTATCGCCGCGTATCGTCATTCACGCACTCACGTAGTCACTGCAGCCATGGACCACATCGACTTCATTCAGCCCGTGCACGTCGGCGACCTGCTCATTCTCAAGTCAAGCGTCAATCGTGCATTCAACACGTCGCTGGAAGTCGGCGTGAAGGTCTGGGTCGAGGATCCGCAGACCGGAACGCACCTCCATGTCGCCAGCGCCTATCTTGTCTTCGTCGCCATTGACGAACACGGTCGCCGGCAGAAGGTGCCGCAGGTGCAACCGGAGACGGCCGATGAGGTCCGTCGTCACCACGATGCACTCCTTCGCCGCGAACATCGCGAATCGGAATCGGCCCGTCGCAAGCAGGAGCGGCGCAACGCAGGCCTCACAAGAGCCTAGTCAAATAATGAACCGGCTCAAGGAGTAATTGCTCATATGGCTCATTCACACGCCATGCCGCAGCCCGTAGCACTTCCGGGCGTCTCAAAGATCATTGCCGTTGGCTCCGGAAAGGGCGGCGTCGGGAAAACCACCATCGCCGTCAACCTGGCGATCGCGCTCTCCAAGCTCGGCCAGCGCGTCGGCCTCATCGACGCCGACGTCTACGGACCCAACGTCCCGCTCATGATGGGTTCATCGCAGTCGCCGCGTGTCGGCCAGGATAACCAGATTCAGCCCAACGACACACACGGCATCAAGACCATCTCCATCGGCTACATCTCGCCGGGCGACAAGCCCATGGTCATGCGCGGACCCATGCTCCACCAGATCATCCGCCAGTTTCTGCAGCAGGTGAACTGGGGCGAACTCGATTACCTCATCGTCGATCTGCCTCCCGGCACAGGAGACGTCGTCATCTCGCTTGTGCAGACCGTTCCGCTTACCGGAGCCGTCGTGGTCTCCACACCAAGCGACGTCAGCCTTCAGGATGCGCGCAAAGCCCTCGAAATGTTCGCGCAGGTCAATGTTGATGTCCTCGGGATCGTCGAGAACATGAGCCACTTCACCTGCCCGCATTGCCATGAGGTAATCGACATCTTCTCGAAGGGCGGCGCCGAGCGCACTGCCGCGCAGTTCAATGTGCCGTTTCTAGGCTCCATCGAGCTCATCCCCGCCATTCGCGAAGGAGGAGACCGCGGCGTGCCCGTGGCGCTCGCAGGACCGAAGAGTCCGCAGGCTACCGAGTTCTTCAGCGTAGCCCAGAAGCTGATGGAGCGCGCCGACGCGGCCGCAGCCTCCGCTTCCGACGTGATCGAAATCAGTTAGGACCGCCGCCGTTTACCTAAGGCGCTACGGAATCCGGCGGATTTGAAAGGGAACGATTTATCCGCGCCACAGAAGCCTGTAAAGCAGGAAAGGCTTTGGCCGCTGAGGGATGTTTTCATGCGATCGGAGAAAAACCTCGCTCAGCGCCTAAACTAGCTCTGTGATAAACCCGTGCTCTTTCAAAGCATCGAGTTTATAGACAGCTTTCTAGGTTGTCCGCCTATCGAGCTGCCGCCGGTACCTCGAGTTCTTCCGTGAGCGCCTCTGCCGCCTTCAAGCACGCGTTGCGGTCAACATCATGATGCGTCACCAGCCGGATCGCATTCGGTCCGACCGTACTCGCAAGGATGCCGCGCGTCTTCAACCTGGCCACGAGTTCGGCAGCCGTAACGCCGCCGGTGAGTTTGAAAATCACGATGTTGGTCTCCACCGCTTCGAGATCGATATCGACGCACTCGATGTGCGACAACGCTTCGGCCAGCAACCGCGCATTCGCGTGATCTTCGTGCAAACGTGCCGGCATCTGTTCGAGCGCGATCAATCCCGCCGCGGCAAGCACACCCACCTGCCGCATGCCGCCACCGAGCGCCTTGCGATAGATCCGCGCCTGCTCCATTAGCTCCGCCGAGCCCACCAGCATCGAACCCACCGGCGCACAAAGCCCCTTGGAGAGGCAGAACATCACGGTCTCGAATCCTCGCGTCAGAGTCTTCACGTCGACGCCCAATGCTGTTGATGCATTGAAGATCCGCGCACCATCCAGGTGCACCGGGAGCTTGCGCTCCCTCGCTTGATTCCAAATCTCCTCCAAAACCTCAAGGGTGGTAACCCGCCCTCCCGTGAGGTTCGCGGTGTTCTCGATCTCGATGAGACCTGTGGCCGCGCGAAACGATCCACGCTTGTAAATCACCGGCTCGATCTCTGCCCACGTAAGCGTTCCGCGTTCGGTCGGCACGGCGCGCACAAGGCATCCTGAAAACACTGCCGTCGTCGCCATCTCCCAATCGAGGATATGGGAGCGGGATTCGCAGATCACTTCCTGTCCCGGTTGCGTCAGAAGCCGGATCGCGATCTGATTGCCCATCGTGCCGGTCGGAACAAACAGCGCACCCTCGCGCCCGAAGATCGCGGCCGCCCTCTTCTCCAACAGGTTGACCGTAGGATCTTCCCCGTACACGTCATCGCCCACTTCCGCCGCCGCCATCGCCGCGCGCATCTCCGGCGTGGGCCGCGTCACCGTGTCCGACCGCAAATCGATCAATTCAGCCATTATCGGTTCTCAGTTCTTAGTTCGCAGTTCGAAGTTTAGCTCGCAGTCCTCAGCTTGCTCGTGGTTTATGAACTACGAACTCTGAACTGCAAACTGCCTTTACGGTATTTGCCCCATCGGCAATTCCATCACCGGCGTCACTTTCCCGTTTGTCGAGGCGTAGGCCCACATACCGTGGAAATTCTCGCGCAAGCCCGGGTGCGCTTTCAGCATCGCGCTCATCACCGCCGTCGCCTCCGTGCGAACGACTGCCGGGTCCGCCGACCCCACAGACTCATAGGTCACGCCGAGATCGGCTTCGTGCAGCGCAGGATCCAGCCGCACTGAAACAATTCTCCAAGTGCGGTCTCCGCTCTTCAGGGTATCGGGAAATGTCTCCTCGGTAGGGCCACCCTTAATCTGCGACTGCTCCTGCTGCAATTTGTCCAGATTTGGCGAGGAAATGAAATCGAAAGGAAGCGCAAGGTACCGCGCCACGTCGTAGGCGTACCATGCGCTCCACGGGAGGTTGGTTTGCGCCAGTTCGCGAGCTCGTGTCCAGTACCAGACAACATCATGTCCATTTAAGGCGCCTGGTCGAGCCGAAAATCCGCCCAGCTTCCAGCCCGGCGTCGATCCGGCAGTGTCCCACGCCAGAACAAATCCCATTTGTCCTGCCAACGCGGCTCCTGCTGCATCCGACAGGATCAACGCATATTTGCCCGGCGGCAACGAACGCATGCTGATGGTTACCGTCAGCGAGCCATTCGGAGCGGAACAAAAGAACTGGGTGTCTGCCGGAGCCGTGAGAGTGCCGGCGTCCAGCAGGTAGACATTCCGCAACTGGACCTTGCCGCCCTTTACAAGCGGTGCAGCCTGCTCCACCGCCCCCCGAATCCCTTCCCATTGCCCTGCCATCGCAGGCAACAGGACTGTCTGCAACGCGCTGAAATCCTGACGCAGCACAGCGTCCGAAAGCTGCTCTCCCAACGAAGCCAGCGCTGCCCGCTGATCCGGGCTCATTTGCGCCTGGCTCGTACAAGTTGCGGCAAATCCAACCGTTGGCGCCGTAATCAAAAATGCGGCAATACCTGCCTTCCAACCGAGGCGCATCGCTTTTGCGTATCCTCTCTCTTTGTATCCCTTTGTAAAAACTCTGTGAGCGTTCGACGGCCACTGATAGTCTAATGCAATGGGGCAGTAGGCTGGCTCAGGCAACACCGGAGCGGAATCCCATTCGCATGCGTTCTACCCTGCCAACACGAGTCTTCTCCGTTTTCTCCTGGCCGCATGGACTACTCCTCGGCGCTCTTGTTGGCGCCGGACTGATTGGCAGCGCGATTTCCGCGCAATCTCCAGTCAAACCCTCCGAGCCCTCTGCCGCAACGACACCGCAGCCGACCAAAGCCGTGAAAGGTCATTCGCATCGGCACTCCAAGAAGAAGGAGGAGCCGCCCCCGGTTGTTCAGGCTCCGCCGCCTCCTCCACCGCCGCCTGACTGGCCAGCTGACGACCCGCCCTCTCCGGCTTCTGTGGTGTGGGACAGCACCGGCCTGCACATCAATGCTTCCAACTCGAGTCTGCAGCAGATTCTGAGAGAAGTCTCCACGGAGACAGGAACGAAGGTCCAGGGCGCAGTTTCTGATCGGCGCGTCTTCGGCGAGTATGGCCCAGGGAAGGCTGGCGACGTTCTGGCCCAGCTCTTAAACGGCTCCGGATATAACTTCTTGCTTACCGGTGACCTCGGCCAAGGCACGCCCCGCGAGATTGTACTCAGTCCGAGCCGGCCTCTGAGCTCCAATTCGACTAATAGCGGAATCCGGTTCAACGGAGCGCGGTCCCAACAGCAGGCTGAGGAGGATGCTTCGGACGAGCCGGAAGATCAGCCAGTGCAGCCGCCACCGTCGCCGGTTCAGCCGCCGCAGACTCAAAACTTCCGTCCCGGGTTCGGCCCCAACGGCCCGATCCGCACTCCACAGCAGGTGATGGAAGAGATGCAGCAGCGCCAACAGCAGCAACAGCAGCAACAACAACAGCAGCAGAGCAATCCGCCTCAGCAGTAGGTAATGTACTGTCATTCCCGGCCGAGCGGAGGAACCTTCAGTTGCTTTCCGCTGTGCGGCGTCCGGACGTAGTTTTGCAACAGGCGCGACTTCAGTCGTGCCTCAAAAGCTGAAAAATGGTTCAGGACTTTGGCCTCCGACGGATCGTGAAACACTGCCTGGTGCCGTCTTGACCGCCGGCTCGCGCCGAAGGCGCAATGCAGGTTAGCCTCGCGCTCCAGTATGGGGATGATCCGGTCTTGAAAGGGCACGGCTTTAGCCGTGCCGCAAAGCTGCAAAACGGTTGAGGACTTTAGCCCGTGAGGGGAGTTTTGGGCCTCGATCTTCGAGAATTCGATTCGTCAGGCGCTGCCCATCCCATTCTGATTTGCCAGGCGCGCGCCGCAGGCGCAATGCTGGTTAGCCCCGCGCTTCAACGAGGGTCAAAGACAGCTTCCTTCATAGATTGAGTCCCGTTGGGCGGACGGGGCGTCAGCCTAATCTGACGCCAACTGTGTCTGGACCTTAACAGGAGCGGGAATACGCCGCGGGCGCATGAGTGCAAATCCGACTCGGAAAATGCCATATGCGGTAAGAACACCAAATGCCATCGAACCCGCTGCCGCGCAAATCAACATTATTAAATTGAATACATCAGCCATATTCTTAGACCCCCAAACGAAAGCGACTGGGGAAACTTCCTCACATTTCTCTATTCGCCCGGCTTCTCTCGTTCCACCGCGGCTTGTCTAATGGATTGTCGCAGAATTCTCGATTCGTTGACCCCTGTTTCTATTGGCAAATAAAATACCCCCAGTACGTCAGTAATCGCTTAGATGAGTTCCAGCGCGATTTAAGACGCCCGCCGTCGCCCTTTGCTTGACCATGCCCATTACCCACATCTCGGTGCGAGGCGCGCGCCAGCATAACCTGCGTGACATCAACGTCCGCATCCCGCGCAACACCCTCACGGTGGTGACAGGACTTTCCGGTTCAGGAAAGAGCTCGCTCGCATTCGACACCATATACGCCGAGGGACAGCGCCGCTATGTTGAAACCCTGTCAGCGTATGCTCGCCAGTTCCTCGACCAGATCGAACGCCCTGATGTCGATTCTATCGAAGGTCTCAGCCCCGCGATCTCCATCGAGCAGAAGACCACGAGTCGCAGCCCCCGTTCCACCGTAGGCACCATCACCGAGATCTACGACTACCTCCGCCTGCTCTACGCCTCTGTCGGGACGCCGCACTGCCCCAACTGCAGTCGTCCGATCACCCGCCAGACGGCCGACCAGATCGTCCAGCGCATCATGCAGCTTGGCGCCGGTGAGCGCGTAACCGTGATGGCCCCGGTAGTTCGAGGCCGCAAGGGCGAGTTTAAAGATCTTCTTGATCAGATTGATCAGCAAGGTTTTCGGGCTCGCGTCGACGGCGAGATCGTCGACCTCTCCGAGCCGCCCCTGCTAGACAAACGCAAGAACCACACCATCGAAGCCATCATCGACCGCGTCCTGCTCAAATCAGCTCAAGAATCCACGGATACCCCCTCCTTGCCTCAGTCTTCAGCGACAAGAGCTGGAAACAACGAACCTCAACGCATCACGGCAGGCAAACCTTCTGTCCAGAAGCGTTTAGAGGCAGCAGTCTCGAAAGCACTTCAACTCGCCAACGGCCTTGTTCTGGTTGCCCTCGCCAATGGCGAAGAGCAGATATTCTCCTCCTCGATGGCGTGTCCTGACTGCGGCCTCGACGTTCCCAAGCTCGAACCGCGCAGCTTCAGTTTCAACTCCACCTTCGGTGCCTGCCCGGAATGCCATGGCCTGGGCTCGCTCTATGATCTGGACCCCGCCAAGGTGATCACTGACTGGTCCAAGCCGCTCCTCGATGGCGGTCTCGGTCCGGGATCTGCCTCACAATATCTGATCCGACTAATCCATTTAGCTGCAGAGCGTTACAGTATTGACCTCAAGAAACCATTTGAGGATCTTCCGCCCCGGCAGCAACACATCCTGGTCTATGGACCTCCCAAGGGCGAAGGACCACGCACTGGCTTTCACGGCATTCTGAACTACCTGCGTGACACCATTGACGAGGCCCGAAGCGATGGCTACCGCGAGTACATGATGACGTTCATGTCCGCGACGCCGTGCCCCGCCTGCCGCGGCAAGCGCCTGCGCCCGGAGTCGCTGGCAGTGAAGATCAACGGCATGTCTATCGCCGACTTCACCGCCCTTCCGCTTAATCGAGCGCTTTCAGCCGCCTATGAGCTCAACTTCAACGCGCGCGAGGCTCTGATTGCCGATCGCATCCGCCGCGAGGTTATCGAGCGGCTGGAATTCCTCTGTGCAGTCGGCCTCAACTACCTCTCGCTCAACCGCAGCGCCGCGACTCTCTCGGGCGGTGAAGGCCAGCGCATACGCCTGGCCACGCAGATCGGTTCCCGGCTTCGCGGCGTCCTTTACGTTCTCGATGAGCCCTCGATTGGCCTGCACCAGCGCGACAACAACCGCCTGATTGAAGCCCTGGAGCGCCTGCGCGATCTGGGCAACACCGTGCTCGTCGTCGAACACGACGAAGATACGATCCGCCATGCCGACTATGTCGTCGATCTCGGCCCCGGAGCCGGCCGCCTCGGTGGCCATGTGGTGGCCCAGGGCACGCCGGCAGACATCATGGCCTGCCCCGAGTCGCTCACCGGCCGCTATCTCTCTGGGGCGAGCACAATCCTGCAACGTGCCGAACCGCGTTCTCTGTCCGGCAAGTGGCTGACTGTCAATGGCGCTCGTGAGCACAACCTGCAGGACCTCACCATCCGTGTCCCGCTCGGCGTGATGACTGTCGTGACCGGAGTGAGCGGAAGCGGCAAGAGCACGCTCATCAACGACATTTTGTATCGCTCTCTGGCCAAGGCTCTTTACGGCTCCCGTGAAGAACCCGGAGTACACGAGTCTCTCGATGGAACGGATCAAATCGACAAGGTCATTCGCATTGACCAGGCTCCCATCGGACGCACGCCGCGCTCTAACCCCGCAACCTATACGCAGGTGTTCTCCCCCATCCGCGATCTGTTCGCAATGCTTCCGGAGGCACGTGAGCGCGGTTACAAGCCCGGCCGGTTCAGCTTTAACGTGACTGGAGGCCGCTGCGAAGCATGCCAGGGCGACGGCCAGCGACGCATCGAGATGAACTTCATGCCCGACGTCTACGTGCAATGTGAGGTTTGCAACGGCCGCCGCTACAACCAGGAGACTCTTGCCGTAAAGTTTCACGGCTACTCCATCGCCGACATTCTCGATCTCACTATCGAAGACGCGCTCAGCGTCCTCGCCGACGTCCCCACCGTGCGCCAGAAGCTGCAGACCCTCGTCGATGTCGGCCTCGGCTATGTGCACCTGGGCCAGAGCGCCACCACGCTCTCCGGCGGCGAGGCCCAGCGCATGAAGCTCGCCCGCGAGCTCTCCAAGCGCCAGACCGGCCGCACGCTCTACCTGCTCGACGAGCCGACGACCGGCCTGCACTTTGACGATGTTCGCAAGCTTCTGGAAGTGCTGCACCGGCTCACCGATCTCGGCAACTCCGTCATCATCATCGAGCACAATCTCGACGTGATCCGCAATGCCGACTGGATCATTGATCTCGGTCCCGAGGGCGGAGAAGAAGGTGGCCGGATCGTCGGCGAAGGCCGCCCGGCGAAGATCGCCTCGACGCCCGGTTCCTTCACCGGCGAGTTCCTGGCGCGCTATTACGCTTCTCACGATGGGAAACTTGAGAATATCCTTCCGGAACCAAACGTCGAAGACGCGAGTACCGTCTCGACCGCACCTGCGGGTGCCCCATCCTTGGCGAAGCCAAGGGCGGGAAACGTAGATGGCAGATCCATCTCGAACGGCGCCAAGAGTAGGTCCCGGCCTCTGAAGTCCTCCAGCGGAAAGAAGCGGGCACGCATATGAGCACGTATCCCGAGCCTGCACCGAACGTCCCGGAAGATTCGCCGAACGGGCGGCTGGAGGACGCGCCGTCAACTGATCCTCTCGCTCCCGAGAATCTACCAGCCCCGCCCGGCGAATGGACGGGCGAGCCGGAAGAACTCGTCGCCTCCTCGGACGCGACGAATTTCATCGTGACGCCCGCCACGCTCGAGCCGCAGGCCGCCGACGTGGAGAATCCGCCGCCACTCTTCGTCTCGTACACACGCCCACCGACTGTGCGCGAAGAGCGGATTCCGCATGCAGGCCATCTCGCCCTCTTGGCCCTGCTCGGAATCTTCGGCTCATTTGGCGCCGAGATGCTCGTGCTGCTGGCTGTGAAGTTTCATCTCTGGGGAATCAGTAAGTTGTCGCAGGCCGCCACCGACTACCACTACACTCTCGGAAACGAGGCCGCGCAATACCTCATCACCTTCGCAGGGTGCCTCGTCGTTTTCCCGGCCGTCTGGCAAAGGCCTTTCTTCGATGGCATTCACTGGAACGGCGATGTTGCCCTGCAGCGC
>Ga0126381_100001645_pt1 | contig 23875 bp, 18 predicted proteins | sample PanSoiMetPlot_28_FD_96465 | JGI IMG/M metagenome (GOLD analysis project Ga0126381, IMG submission 96465) | Tropical forest soil microbial communities from Panama - MetaG Plot_28 | ecosystem: Environmental > Terrestrial > Soil > Tropical forest > Bulk soil | place: Panama | collected 2016-02-17 | reverse complement strand
CCCACTCAACAATCGTCGCGATCTCTTCTTTCTTCAACGAAGGATCGTTCGAGAACTGCCCAAAGGCAGGATCGGCAAACCAGGGCGGCATCTTCTTAAGCACGACCGCCTGCTCAATAGCCTTTGCCCAAGGCCGCACCGAGCGATAGGATTCAAAACTCATAGGCGCAATTCCGCCAGGTCGATGACAGGAATCGCAGTGCTCAATGAGAAGGGGTTCGACGTCCTGGTGAAATGCCGGAGCCGCCGCTAACAACCCTGCAATGTGCGCGAAACTAAGCAGTCGGCGTAGCGTATCCGTCCCTTCATCAATATAATCCCCTCAGCTGAATGGAACAGACGACTTTATTCGTAATAATCCGGAGCCTTTTTGAGGCTATCGAACGTGGCTTTATCATGCTCGATCCACATCTTGGCGTGATTCTTCTGAAGGTACTCGTCGATCGCCTTACGGCTCGCAGCGGATTGTTCTTTGTTGAACTCGAACGTCGGGAACCGGTTCAAGGTTTTCTCTTCCGGATAATGATAGAGATCGCCCGCCACCAATATTGGACCGGTCTTCTTCAACTTCACAAGCAGGACCATATGTCCCGGAGTATGCCCCGGCGCCGATTTGATCATGACCTTGCCGTCGCCGAAAACATCATATTCGTCTTTGTCCAAGATAATGGTCTTGCTGTCTTTCAGGTCTTTGAAGAACGACTGCTGGATAATTCCCGCCGGCTTTTCCGCAAACATGGCATCGCGCTCCTCCTTGCGCACCAGCCACGTCGATCCCGCGAACGCGTTCGCGTTGGCGGTGTGATCGGAGTGGTAATGCGAAAACGCCACGTATTTAATATCCGCGGGCGTGTAACCCACCGCCGCAAGTTGCGGCAGCAGAGGTCTTGTGACCGTCGAAACGCCCTGCTTCACCGGGGCTCCGTCGGCCTTGAAGGCAGTATCCGGAATCACACCGACGTCCCACATCAGCGTGCCTTTCGGATCAACGATCAGGTAGCAAGGGACAACGACGCTCGCTTCCTTGACGTCGGACTCCTTCATATTAAAAAGGTTCATGCCGAGGCCCTTGATAGCCCCGCAATCGAACACGTACAACCGGACGGACTTGACCGGCTTCGGCTGAGCCTCCACAGAGGTAAAGAGCAGCGGTAAAACGCCGATTAGAACTAATGTTCTAATCCCGCAAAGGGCGCGTCGGCGACCTGATGAAGACGCTTCGTTTTGCGGGTTATTAGTCAGAAGCATGGAAGAAGAATACCACTGTGTGCCATAATTTAACCTAAAGGTTTCGTCACGGAGAGTCAGCAAGTACTGCCGTTCCGCCGATCATCCATTAAAAAAATGATATTCCGACCGCGTAGCTTTGCGTTCGCTGCCGCGCTGTTTGCAGCCATCGTGCCCTACGGATGCAGTCAGTCGCAGACGACTGCCTCGGACAAGCCCTCTGGCGAAACCAAGAAGGACTTTGTCCCTGCATCGCTGACGAAGGCCCCAACGGCCATTCCAAAGCTTCCAGTTCGCCGCGAGGCTGACGACGTGGCCCGATTTCTCTCCGGAATGCCCGGCAACCCGGACAGTCCTTTTCTGGAGTTCGAAGAGCGCTGGGAGTGGAAGTCTCACAAGAAGGCTCTCGATCAGGCCTGGGACCGTGCGAACAAAGTCTTGCTGGGTGGCCTCACCGAATTTCATAGAACCGAACTGGCGGACCCGAAAATCGATGAAGCCCCGGTGTTTTATCCCTTCAGCGGACCGGACACTCTGTTCGTCACCTATGCATTCCCGAAGAGCCCAACCTATGTATTAGTCGGCCTTGAACCTCCCGGCACGCTGCCGACCATGGCTCATATCGAAAAGCAAATGGACGGCAAGAAGGGCGGCGACGGAAAAAACAGCCCTATGGCGGGTTATCTTGCCGATGTCCGCGACACGGTTGCATCGATCCTGGGCCGTAGCTTCTTTATTACGAAGCAGATGGACAGCCAGTTTCGCGGACAGGTTTCAGACGGCCTGATGGTGCCGATCCTCGAGTTGCTGGTCCGCTCCAACATGACCATCAGCGGTTATCGCTACATTCGGCTAGATGACAACGGCGAAGCGATCGATCGAGAATTGTCGAAGCCCGCATCGTCAAACCGCGGCATCGAAATTGAGTTCACCGATAGCGACAAGCAACTGCACACGCTGTACTACTTCTCCATGAATTTGGCGGATGAACGCTTCAAGGCCAACAAGCCGTTCCAAACCTTCATGACCAACATGAAGGGCTTCTCGGCGGCATTCAAAGCGACGTCGTACATGACCCACCACACCGAGTTCTCCGCAATCCGCCAGTTGGTGCTCGACAACGCCAACACCATCATGCAGGACGATTCGGGCATTCCGTTCAAGTTCTACAAGTCGGATACCTGGAAGGTTCAGCTTTACGGCAAATACGTTCAGCCCTTCGGCGTCTTCAAGTATTGGGCCGAGCCTGCTCTCGCTGAAGCCTACACACAGCCTGGCGTGAAACCTCTGCCGTTCCGCATCGGCTACGGCTACTCCGTAATCCCCTCAAACGAGCTAGTAGCCCGCCGAATCCAGCCTATCGCGAAGTAGCTCCTGCCAAAACACAGGCTATGGCATATATCACGATCAGGCCTGACCTGTGGCACAGGCTTTAGCCTGTGAAGTTCTAACCTACAACCCAGCCATCTCCGTAGCAAACAACAACGCCATCGCCCCACCCCGAGCATCCTTCTCAAACAAAGCCGCCCGATGCAAATAGTCGGCCAGCGTCTTCTGCTTATTCGTGGACTCGCACACGTCAATAATGGTCCCGTCCGAAGAAATGCGGCCCAACACGCCCTTCCAGGCTTGTTCGACTCTTGTTTGATAGGCCCGATCCAGCCAGCTATTCTTCACCCCGCGCGACATCGCGTAGCCGATCATGGAAGTCGCGGACGTCTCGCCGTATGATCCAGGCTCATCAATGACCTCGTGCCACATGCCACCTTCGTCCTGGAAACGCGCAAGCGCGGACATCAGGTTTCGATACGCCAGCAGAATCTTGTCGTACGCCGGATCCGTTTTGGGAAGATCGCTCAACGCAAGCGTTAATCCAAGCGCCGGAAAAGCGTTTGCCCGGCTCCAGGCCGCGTCTGTCAACGGCGAATGCCGATACAAACCATCCGGCCGCAAATCAAGCTTTGTCATGAAATCAAAATGCCGCGAAAGCATTTCGTAGTAGCGCTTCTCTCCCGACAGTTTCCCCGCCTTCGCGAGTAGCGGAAGCGTCATGAAGAACGAATCGCTCATATCGTCGTGGAACGGAAACGATTCCTTCATCTCCCCGTTTGCATTAAAGCCAAGGTTCGCGGCGTCCAGCACGAGCTTCTTGTACCGATCGTCGTTCGTACCCTCGGCCAGTTCGGCGAATACGAGATGACCCGCCATCACCAAAGCTGACGGCCGCGCCAGAGGGTTCTTCGATCCGTTGACATAGGGCTCGGCGAGTTTCTGCACCTCGGCGAGATTCCCCAGCTTGAGCTGCCCGATCAGCGCAATGCCTTCCGTGTAAATAGGCTGGTTAAAAGTATGTCCATAGGCTTGCGCCAAGCCTTCCGCAGCAAGCTTCGCCGAAAGATTGCGGCGGCGGTACATCTCGATATGCGCGCCCGAAGCGTTCAGCGAGGGCAGAGTCTTGAGCACGCCCGCCTTTAGCGGTACAACCCGCGCGGGTATAGATCCCACGCCGGCAACAGTATTGTCCGAAAGCGCATTCGCAAGCCCGAAATCCTGCCCTGCGATGAGCACCAGATCCGCGCCCTGAAGGGCGATCCATCGCCACAGCGCGTTCGCCTCCGCGTTTTCACGATAAGCGACTCCCGTTGGCGGAAAGTGCAGCACTGTGCCGTCCGGATTTGCCACCGGAATTGCAATCAGGTTGAAGTTGCGAGTAATCGGCTTCTGAGCCTCAAATGTACGAGCCTCTTGAGTCACGAACTTCGAAGTTTCGTCCGACCCGAGCATGCCGCCGATTAACACTATAGTGGGTGAGGCGGACGATGCGCCTTCAATGAAATTCGCTTCGATTCGTTTACCTGAGGTAGACAGACCGGGATAGACGCGCGTCGCGCCGAACGCGATCGATGCAACCGCGCAAAGGACGAGAGAAATGCGCACGTCACTAGCTTACGCCTTCCCGTTTTTATAACCCCTTTTGATATACTCCACCCCCAGGGAAGGAAGGGGTTATGCGAATTCTTTCAGCCATGTTGCTGGCCGCCTGTGAATGCGCGTCTATTTGGGCGCAGTCGGCCGCCGTTTCTCAAGTCTCGGGCGCGGTGCGCGACGCTACGGGGCTTGCTGTTCCCGACGCTCAGGTTCGAATCACTCAAACCGATACCGGGCTCACTCGTAACACGACCACTGGAGCCGACGGAGCCTATTTGCTTCCAAGCTTGCCGACGGGGCCTTACCGGCTCGAAGTTTCAAAGCAGGGCTTCAGCACTTACGTGCAGTCCGGACTCATCATTCAGGTTGATAGCAATCCGAGTATCGAAGTCATCCTAAAAGTCGGACAAGTAAGCGAGCAGGTGCAAGTGGAAGCTGCCGCGGCGATGGTGGAGACGCATTCGACCGGTGTGGGCCAGGTGGTGGACCAACAGCGCGTCGTCGATCTGCCGCTTAACGGGCGCAATGCTACGGAACTGATCTATCTTGCAGGAGCCGCCGCAGTCGCCCCGAATGCCGATCTCGTTTCCGCGAAGAACTATCCCGGCGAGGCGGTCCTGAGCATCGCCGGCGGAATGGCGAATGGCACGCTTTATATGCTCGATGGCGGCACGCACAACGATCCGTTCAACAATTTGAACTTGCCGCTTCCCTTCCCGGACGCGCTCCAGGAGTTCAAAGTTGAAACCAGCGCATTGCCGGCACAGTTCGGGCAGCACTCAGCGGGCGCGGTGAATGCGGTGACGAAATCTGGCGGCAATAGCATTCATGGCGACGCATTCGAATTCGTTCGCAACTACGAATTCAACGCGCGCAACTTCTTCGCCCCCACCCGCGATTCTCTGAAGCGCAATCAGTTCGGCGGCACTCTGGGCGGCCCGATCAAACATGACCGGCTGTTTTTCTTTCTCGGTTATCAAGGCACCATTATTCGCTCAAACCCGAGCCAGAACTTCTCCTTCATCCCTACACCCGCGATGTTGCAAGGCGACTTTTCAACCATCACTTCGGGGCGCAGTGTTTCCGGACCAAACGCCTGCAATGCGACGCCGATCACGCTCAAAGATCCGAGCAACGGCAATCTGCCTTTCCCCGGAAATCAGATTCCCGTGTCGCGCTTTAGCGCTCCTGCGTTGAAGATGATGACCTTCTATCCGACGAGCACTGACCCCTGCGGCAAGTCATTCTACGGCACAGTGCAGAACCAGGACGAGCATATGGGGGTGGCTCGCGTGGATTACCAGATCAACGCGCAGCAGTCCGTATTCGCGCGATATCTGATCACCCACTCATTACAGCCTTCGACTTATGACGGAGTAAATCCGCTGTCAATGACTCTTTCCGGCGCGGACGATCTCGTGAATTCGTTCGTGCTCGGGCATACCTGGGTGGTAGGGGCGAATTTGGTGAACTCCTTCCGCGCGACGTTTAATCGTTCCGCGGTGACCAAGTTCCAGACACCGACGTTTTCGGGCCCGGACCTCGGGATCAAAATGCACACGCTCGTTCCCGGACATTTGGTAGCCACCGCGACGGGCGCAATCTATAGCTCCGTCGTGTTCTCGTATGCGGCGTTCGATCCAACCACCGGATACCAATTCGCGGACGATCTAAATTGGGTAAAAGGCAATCACCAGATCGCGTTCGGCGCCAATATGATCCGTCAGATGCAGTATGTGTATGGGCCGCTGAACGGCGATGGGAACTTTACGTTCAACGGACAATCCACCGGACTATCCATGGCGGACTTTCTGCTGGGCAAGGCTTCGTCATTCACGCAAGGCGGCATTCAGTACGACTATGAGCGGTACCGCTACATAGGCCTCTATGTGCAAGACAACTGGAAACTGCGGCCGAACCTCTCCCTCAATGTCGGCTTGCGATGGGAGCCTTTTATCGGCGGGAAAATGCCGCTCGGCTACGTTCAGCATTTCGACTTCGCTTCATTCCTGAACAACACGCACTCAACCGTTTACCCCAACGCCCCAGCGGGGATTTTCTATCCGGGCGATCCGCAATTCGATACGAACGGGCGGCCTTCCAACACGCGCTTGAACGATTTTGCGCCGCGCGTCGGATTGGTGTGGGATCCGAAGGGCAATGGCAAGATGACCGTGCGCGCGTCCTGGGGCATGTTCTATGAACTACCTCATACGTTGTTTGCTTACGGCTTCTCGCAAGCGCCGCCATGGGGATCAACCATCACGCGTCCGAACGTGGACTTCGCGGACCCTTGGGCTGGATATCCCGGCGGCGATCCATTCCCGCGGCAACTCGGAAACAAGAACTTCACGTTCCCGCAACCGGGCAATTACACCTCGTATCCGCTGAATCCGCAGATCACCTATCTCGACCAATGGAATTTGAGCCTGCAAAGACAGTTCGGAGCGGACTGGCTGGCTTCCGCAAGCTATCTCGGGAACAACACCGTACACCTATGGGCGGACGCGCCCATTAATGCGGCGATTTATCTCCCGCAGGCTAGCTGCGTGATTGGGGGCGTGACGTACACGCCGTGTTCATCCACTGCGACCACGAACCAGCGGCGGCTCCTGAATCTTCTGAATCCGGACCAGGGCAAGTATTACGGAGTCATCCACCAGCTCGATACTGGGTCCACGGCGAATTACAACGCCCTGTTGTTGTCGCTGCAACACCGCTTGGCGAACCATTTCACAGTGCTGGGCAATTACACGTGGTCGCATTGCATCGCAGGGGCGTTTACTTCGGAGCTCGATGGTACGCAGTACACGCATCCGAATAACCGTAATGCGGACCGGGGAAATTGTGTCGGTATCGATCACCGGCACTTGGTCAATTTATCGGCCGTTGAGGAAGCTCCAAAGTTCTCGAATCGGGCGATGCAATGGATCGCGGGCGACTGGAAATTCTCTCAGATCATGCGTGTGCAGTCGGGTGGATATCTCTCTGTAACTACGAGCATCGACAATGCCCTTAATGGGATCGGCGCACCGGCACAGAGGGTAAGCTACATCGGACCCAGCCCTTATCTTGCGCAGCAAACAAAGACCGTTCGGTTGAATGCCGCGGCGTTTACGGCCCCGGCAACGCCGAACGGTACGTTCGGAAATTTAGGGGCGGCCAATATTGAAGCTCCTGGAGCGTTCCAGATGGATATCAGTCTGTCGCGGAATTTCCAGATTCACGAGAAGCAGCACATTGAGCTTCGAGGCGAGGCTTTCAATCTACTGAACCACTGGAGACCCGGAGCCCCAGGAACGTCGTTCAGCACGCTCTCGACATTCGGAGTAATCACTACCTCAGGCGACCCTCGAATTATGCAGTTCGCCCTGAAGTACGTCTTTTAGAAGGAAGTGAATCTTTTAACGAAGTAGTAAGTAGATGGCAATTAGCAGCAAATAAGTGGGACAGGCGTCCACGCCTGCGCGGAGCCTCCAGGCTCCGCTTTCCCCGCGCGTTGAAGACTGGATCTTGGAGATCCCTTACAGGCGTACACCCGCCAGCCCGTTATTTCGTCAAACAATCGACCGCAGGCTTCTTCGCCTGCTGCACAATCGTCGGCGGCTCAATCACGCAACCCTTGGTATCGCTCTCGTTCAACAGATTCTCAACGGTAGCCGCGAAGTCGGCCTTAGCTTGCGTGTAAGCCTCACCGCTGGCCGAGCTCGGGAACCCAGCGTGAACCTTCTTCACTTTGCCATCACGCCCTAAGAAGAACGTCGTCGGCCAAGCGTCCCAATCTTTGAGTTGTGGAAGCTTCGCGTTAATCTCGGACTGCGAGCCAGGAACCAGCACCGTGTACTCGATTCCATAGCGCTTCACGAAAGCGCGAAGCTGTTCGGGGTTCTTTACCTGCTCAGGCTCCTCGAAAGAGAGAGCCACAATTTCAAGCCCCTTTGCCCGATAACGCTTGTAGAGCTCTACCAGGAAGGGAGCTTCGTCGTGGCAATTCGGGCACCAGCTTCCGAGGATGTTCACGAGCACAACCTTGTCTTTGAACTTCGGATCGTCATTCGATACTGTCTTGCCGTTGAGATCCACAAAGTGGAACGCGAAGGGCTTGGAGAGATCCTGGACGCTCGTGTGAGTGAGTGGATCAGTGGGAGGCTCAAGGCCTTTCGCACGTGCGACCGCGGGCCGGAGGGCGGCGTAATCGGTTTTGCCGGTAAGCCCTTCCTGCGTAATTTTGAGGCTGCCATCGGACTGCGGCGTAACCGACATCAATGCCGCGCGGGCTCCAGAGAAGTGGCTGAGGACGAAGCTCATACCGTTCCAGTTGCCGGACAGCGTGCCCGTATCGCCATCGATCCGGAGGATGGATGCATCGACATGTGCGCCCTTTTGACGGACTAAGAAATGCCAGGCAGCTTCCTTCTTCGCGCTCTTGACCGCAAGTTCCCATTCGCCACTAATGTCCGGCGCTCCCGCAGTCACCGTTTCGGCTGCGTGGGGCTTGGCTTCAAAGTTGTACGTTCGCTGCGCGCCCCGCTCGGGGCGGACATAAGTACCGGTGAGCTTGCCATCTTTATAATCGGCGTCCAAAACCGCGGTGTAGTAGTTGAACTCGAGATGGAGCTTGCCACCCTCGAACTTCCCGGCAGTCGAGGGATATTTCTCTTCCCCGTTGAAGAACGTCGCCCGTGCAGTGGAACCCTGGGTCGCGATCTCCATTTGGAAAGGGACAGTGAGGGTGCTTCCGGATAGAGTGACATTTCCGTCCCACCGTCCTGAGAGCGATTGACCAAAGACGGCCGGAACGAGACTCAGCGCAGCAAATAGAGTGAGTTTCACAGGCAACTCCTTATTGAACCTAAGCCTAGCATGCAATTTGGACTATGTCCATCAAGTAAGGGTGATTTCGCTCTTAGCTTCGATGGGAATTCCGTATATCGATTACTTCGTGATGCGAAAACGTTAAGTCGCCGCTTAGCTCAAGCGCCAGACAATGTTTCCCGAAACGATTGTGGCCACCGGGCCGCCACGGAATTTACGGCCGTCATAAGGGGAGTTGCGGCTTTTCGAAAAAGACTTGTTGACGTCATAGGCCCACTCTTTGTTTGTGGAGAAGATGGTCACGTCGGCCGAGGAGCCTTTCGCCAGCGTTCCCCGCGAAAGGCCCAGAATCCTTGCGGGATTCGTCGTGAACATCTCCACCAATCGCGTAAGCGAAATCTTCTGCGAGTGATAGAGGCGCTCCAGCACCACGCCGAGCGCAGTCTCCAGCCCCAAAATGCCGAAGGGACATTTCTCGAATTCCTGCATCTTCTCGCTACCCGGATGGGGAGCGTGATCCGTCGCAATCGCGTCTATCGCTCCGCTTTTGACCCCCGCAAGAACGGCTTCCACGTCGCCGCACCCGCGCAGAGGCGGCTTCATTTTGAAGTTGCTGTCGTAGGGCTTCATGTCGCGGTCGGCGAGGTCAAGGTGGTGTGGAGTAGCCTCGGAAGTGATCGGCAGCCCGCGTTTTTTAGCGAACGCCACCATCTCCACCGAGTGGCGCGAAGATATATGCGCCACGTGATAACGCGCTCCGGTCACTTCCGCGAGCAGAATGTCTCGCGCGACCATTACGTCTTCCGAACAACCAGGAATTCCACGAAGCCCAAGCCGCACGGACTCCACACCTTCGTGCATATCCCCGCCTGCGCTCAAATGCAGGTCTTCGCAGTGGTTGATCACCGGAATGTCGAAGCTTTTGGCGTACTCCATCGCGCGCCGCATGAGCTGCGCGTTCATCACCGGATTTCCATCATCGGAGATCGCCACGGCTCCAGCCTGCCGCATTGCCCCGATAGCCGCGAGCTCGTCACCGTTGCGTCCCTTCGTTATGGCGCCGATGGGAAACACGTTGACTACGGCGTGGCGGCGAGCCGTTTCCACGATGTAGCTGGTGACGGTGGCGTTGTCATTAGCAGGAGCGGTATTCGGCATCGGGCAGATGCTCGTGAACCCCCCGGCAGCCGCGGCTTTCGAGCCTGTCTCGATAGTCTCTGCGTGTTCGAACCCAGGCTCACGCAGGTGGACGTGCATGTCGATGAATCCAGGAGCAACGTAAAGCCCGGTAGCATCAAAGACCTGCACGCCTTCCGTGGGCAAGTTGTGGCCGACTTGCTGCACAAGGCCTTCCTGTAGCAAGACATCGGCAAGACCGTCGCGATTCGACGCAGGGTCGATGACGTGACCGTTCTTAATAAGCAGTGCGGGCATGCTTTTACTCTTTGCCTCCGGCGCGTTTGCCTGCAAGCACACTCTCCAGCACCGCCATTCTCACCGAAATTCCGTTTTCCACCTGATTCAAAATCACAGAGCGTTGCGAGTCAGCCACCTCGGATGAAATTTCACGGCCGCGATTGATCGGGCCAGGATGCATCACGATCACGTCGGGCTTCGCGAGCCGTAGGTGTTCCAGTCGCAAGCCATAGAAACTGAAATATTCGCTCGCCGGAAACGCAGCTTCGTGCTGGCGTTCAAGCTGTACGCGGAGCATCATGATCACGTCAGCATTACGGATAGCTTCGTCCATGTTTGTAGTGAGCGTCACACCGGGCGCGATCTTCGCGAGTTCTTTCGGGAGCAGCGATGCGGGACCACAAAGAACAATCTCCGCCCCGTACTTCGAAAGCAGATAAACATTGGATCGCGCCACACGGCTATGAGCGATATCGCCGATAATCGCGACGCGCAAACCTTCAAGCCTGGCTCCGCGATCGAGAATGGTGCGCGCATCGAGCAGCGCCTGCGTGGGATGTTCGTGCGTGCCATCGCCCGCATTGACGATCGGCGTGGCAAGATAGCGCTGAAGAAAGTGCGGCGCTCCCGAAGCAGAATGGCGCATGACGATCGCGTCCGGCCGCATTGCGGCGAGCGTGTTCAGCGTATCAACCAGCGATTCGCCCTTCGTTACGCTCGATGCTTGCGCGGTGATGGATACAGCGTCGGCGCCTAGGCGCTTGGCCGCGATTTCGAAGCTCGTGCGAGTACGGGTCGAGGTTTCGAAGAACAGATTGACCACAGTCCGCCCTTTAAGGATCTCGAAACGGCCGAAGCTCTCATTGGGCTTGGGTTGGAAGTCACGGGCGCGATCGAGGATCGCCTGGATCTCATCGCGCGTCAGAGCGTCAATGCCGAGGAGCCCTTCTCGAGGCATGCCCTTACTCCCCGGCTTTTTCTACCAGCAGGACTTTCTCCATCGAATCGGTTTCCTGAAATTTAACTTCGATGATTTCGATGTCGGCAGTCTGAACCACGCGCCCGATGAACTGGGCTTCGATGGGAAGCTCGCGATGGCCGCGATCGATGAGAACCAGAAGGCGGACGCGCGCGGGACGCCCTTGATCGATCAACGCGTCGAGCGCCGCTCGGATGGTACGGCCCGTGTAGAGCACGTCATCCATAAGCACGACGTCTTTGCCCACGACTGAGAATGGAATGTCTGTAGCGTTAACCACCGGCGTGACGCCGATTGTGGAGAGGTCGTCGCGATAGAGATTGATATCAAGAATGCCAACTGGGATGGTTCGCTTTTCGAGACTCTCAATCTTTTTTGAAAGACGCTGAGCTAACGGGACGCCGCGTCGGCGGATGCCGATGAAGACTAAGTTGTCAAGCTCGCGGGTTCGTTCCAGGACTTCGTGCGCCAGGCGGACCAGGGTCCGGTCGATTTCCGACGCACTCATGAGTTGGGACTTTTCGCGTGTAGAAGCCATGTGGGTAAGCGTTCCACATTAGCATAGCTGACTGCGAAAAGAGCACGATCTGCAAATCAGAAAACGGCGCACGAATCGCCCTCGCGGCTTGCTGAATCGGGCAAACTCGCACTCACAAGGCCAAGCGGGCGGGAGCCAAATAAAGTCACGAAGGCGTCGCGGCGTCTGGTGGTGACTTCAATCTTCCGAAAGCGGCCGGTGTTCTCAGGATGGTACGCCAGAGAGTATTCGAAGCGCAATAAAGCGGCAACATGATCAATCGCCGCGGACAACTCAGCTTGTGAGCCCGGGTAAAATGTCGCGCCGTCAGATCGATGCGCAAGCTCATCCAGGGACTCCACCGGAAGGTCGGCCCCGCCTCCATGGCTCAGTTCCACGATGAAAATCGGAGCGGAAGAACCCTCGGCAAGCTTCATCAATCGCTCTTGCGAAGCGGCGCCGGGGACGCCGCCGCCGGGTATCCCCACAAGAATCGCCCGTCTCATGTTGCGGCTCATGCCCATCTGGCATATTGTCTTCGCCAGCGTTTCGAAGATTGCTGCGCCGGGATCGACAATTGAAAGTTCGTCTCCAGAGTTGCGTCGGTGAAAGCCAGTCTCGGCAGCTTTTCGCAATCCCGGATCACTGGTCACAACCGCCATGCTGAGCGGCTGCTGCGATCCGCTGAAAAAAGCTATCTTTCGCGGCTGGCCGTCCTCGGTGATCTGAAAGTCTTCCGCTGTCAGGCGCGGAATGAAATTACCATTCCTGTCGATCACCTGAACGGCGAGATTCTGGAGTTCGGCCTGGCTGCGAAAAACAAGCTCTCCCGACTGTGCCTGTGCTGTTGACGAAAACACACCCAGGAACAAAACGAGCGCCAGTTTGCCGGAAGCGGCCACCATCGAAAGAGACACCGTTGGCGCCAACATTGTTCCAGTTATCTGTTGCCCAACGGTATTCGCAAAGACCCGGCAGCGCCGCTGATCTTATCCTCAATCGCCACACGAAGATCGGAGGGCTTGCCCGCCCATTCGATCAGGTGAGTGATCATAAGGCCCCGATTGAGCGCGGAGGCTAATTGGTCTTTTGGAATCTCGATCGATCTCGAAGTAATTTGGGCAGCCTTGGCTCCCTCGACATGAAACGCGAGTTGGAGCGAACCGATCCATTTGCCGCCTTCATTCTGGAGTTGGATGTCATGGAGATCGACGGAGATCTGCACTCCGAATACACCGGAGCGCTCCGGATCGGGCACGGCCCGGCCAAACAGCCCGATCTGAGTCGAATCAAGGGGATCCCGAAGGAGTAGTTCCGGAGTGGGGCGCTCCGCTTCGGTGTGAGCTTTGGTTGCGAAGTAGCTTGGGCGGTAACGCAGGGAGACGCCGGGACGGTTTACGCTCACCTTGAGCTTGTGAACTTTGCCGTCTTGCGAATCCTCAATCGGATAAAAGCCGAGCGTGTATGCGACGTCGCTGTCTTCTACCGCTTTGAGCATGGACTCTTCAAGACCGTTTGTGTTGTAGTAGGCTTCGCCTCCTGTGAGGCCTGCCAGCAGGTTCATGGTTTCGACGTGTTCGGGGCCGACGGGCGCCATTCGATAACCGGGCACGATAGGCGACGGCGCGCCTCGGGATTCGGCGTTTCCGATACCGGTCATACGGCCGAGGGCTCCAATGAGCCCGCGGGGGTCTACGGCGTAGAGAGCGACGTTGGCGTCATTAAGGGCTCGTGCGGCTTCCTGCATGTCCGGCGTGTAGTCATCGCAAGGAAGATGGGGAGGGCAGTAGAAGACAGGGAAGGCTTCCGAGATCCAGATGAGATTCTTCCGGCCGGGGATGTTCGCGAGATGGCGTGCGGTCGCCTGAAGCGCGTGCTTCAGGGCGAGGACGCGCTCCAACATGTTGAGGTGTTCATAGTCGGCCGCGGCCTTCTCCGTCATTCCGGTGGTGTCAGCATTGCGGTTCCTGGCATCTTGCGCCCGGAGGCTCCTGGCCGCGCGCCGAAGCAGAGCATCGTCATCGGTTACGTCCTGAATCACTCGCAAATCGCCCCCTAGTGTGTAGATGCCGACGCCATCTCGTTTCCGTCGAAGGTCCAGGAAGCTGTTTATGCGTTGAATGGCGAAGATCTGGTTGACGAGACTCGTGAAGGTGCGATCGAGGAGCAAAACAGTCTGCGTGGCGGGGGCGTTTTCTTTCGGGGCCGGGCGGTTAGTGATGACTCCCGGAGGCAGACCGATCGAAGGCAAGATCGGGAGCGGAATAGGCGCGGAGGCCCGGGAGGACTTCACCGAGAAGATCGAGATGTTCTGCTGGATGCCGTTATCGAGTAGCGTGAAATCGTTCTGGGTAAGACCGGTGATTGGGCCATGTTTATCGCGGGCGATCACGACTACTTCGACGAGTTTTGTGCCGACTTTGAAGGTTGCCGAGGGCCGCACGGAGTCCTCCGAAACGCGCTGAGCGGCGGACGCGGCGACGGAAGCAAGAAGCAACATTGGCAGAAGTTTGTGCATTTGCTCCTTTGCTTCGGTGTAGCAAATGTATCACAACGGGCAAATTGGAAACGGGCAAATCATTGACAGGCAAATCATTGGCGGCGCGCGCATATTTCAAATGCGTTTCGAGTTGAACAATTTATTGCGCCGCATCTTTTCTTGAACGGGGACGCGGGTTATTCTGTTCGAGCCATGCAACGCAGAGCGTTTCTTTCTCTCGCGGCGGTGAACGCAATTCCCCGCATTCGCGGGCGCCTGACGCGCGCTAAGTGAGACTAAAGCCCAATCCCTCAGGTTAGGCAAAACAGTGTTGAATGAGATCTAAGCTTTCGCGGATCATCGAGCAAAGTCTATCGCGCCGAAGTGTTTGATTGATCTGGAATGGCGATATAGTAATGCTCATGCTTACTCGAAGAAGCGCCCTGCTGGCTCCGCTGGCCGGGGCGATGATTCCGGCAGCGGAAGCCGCTGGAGCCAAGATGACACTCTGCATTCACCAAACCAGTTCCAGGCCCGCGGGCTATCGAAAAATCATTGAAGGGTGGTCGAAGGCCGGTATCAAGCATGCCGAGTTGACCGATGCTGTGCTCGACGATTTCCTGAAAACCGGTACGCTCGCGGATGCAAAGAAGATTCTTTCCGATAATGGAATGACGCCGGTTTCTGGCGCTGCGGTATTGCAGGACCTCTGGCTTCCAGGACCGGCGCGGGCGGCTTCGCTTGAGACCTGGAAGAAGCGGTGCGATCAGTTTTCGACGCTCGGGTTGCCGCGCATTTATTGTCCTTCGACGACCAATCGCATGATGAAGGAAGACGATTATAAGGCGACACCGGCGGCCCTGCGCGAGGCGGGCGATATCGCCAAGGCCCACGGCCTCACGTCCATGATCGAGTTCACCCGCACTTCGACGCATCTTTCCACCCTCACGACCGCCCTGGATATGATTCGCGAAGCGGCGCATCCGAACGTGCGGCCGATGCTCGATTTCTATCATTTCTGGTCGGGCATGAGTAAGTTTGAGGACCTGGATTTGCTGCACCCGGGCGAATTGGCGCATGCGCATTTCCAGGACACTCCGAAAATGCATCGCGAGTTGCTGGGTCAGCAGACGCGCGTGCTGCCAGGCGACGGCGTTGCGCCGATGGTGGCTATGTTGAAGAAGCTCGCGGATAAGGGCTACACCGGATCGTTGTCGGTCGAGTTATTCCTGCCTGAATTCACGCAATCCGACCCCTATGACCTCGGGAAGCGAGTTAAGGAGAAGGGCGAAGCAGTAATGAAGAAAGCCAAGGTGCTCTAGTATGAAATTCGTTGCATTCGGCCTTGTTGCCGCTTTGGCGGCGTTCGCGCAAAGGCCCTCTAATCCGGCCCTTCTGGTTCCTCAGGAAGCTCCTGTGCTGGATTATGCTGCGGTCGAAAACCCGCTCAACCTGAGTGCTGACGGGAAGACTTTGCCCAATGGCGACCCGCTCGGGGCTCCTGCGGCTACCGCCTTCGACTCTCACGGGCACATGTTTATTCTGAGCCGTGGACCAAAGGCGTTCTTCGAGTTTGACCCGAACATGAAACTGGTCCGTTCCTTCGGCGAGGGCTTATTCACACGCACCCACGGGTTGAAGATCGATTCCGAAGATAATCTCTGGGTTACGGACGTCAGTAAGCACATCGTGGTGAAGTTTAATCCGAAGGGCGAGATGTTGACGACGCTCGGGACGGCGGGCCAGGCCGGCCAATGGGCAGAGCCGGATTCGCACAAATTCAACGAGCCGAACGACATCGCAATCGGTCGCAATGGCGATATTTTTGTCGTTCAGGGACACACGCCGGGAATGACTCGCGGCGACGCTCGCGTGCTGAAGTTCGACAAGAACGGTAAGTTCATCAAGAGTTGGGGCGGCAAGGGAACCGAGCCCGGCAAGTTCGACGTCGCGCACGGAATCGCGATTGATGCCAAGGGTCTCCTCTGGGTTACCGATCGCGAAAATCAGCGCATCCAAATTTTCGATCAGGACGGGAATTATCAGAAGGAAGTAAAGTTTGCGGGATTGCCTTGCGCGTTAGTGATTGGGCCGAAGGACATTTTTATGGTCAACGGGTTCGCGGGGCAATTACTGCGGCTGGATCTCGATGGCAAGGTGCTCGCGGCGGTGGGAAAACCGGGCAAGGGGCTCGGGGAGTTTGGCGAAGCTCACCAGGTTAGCGTCGGTCCTACGGGCGATGTTTGGGTCTCGGACACGGTAAATAGCACCGCGCAGCGCTTCATGAAGAAGTAGGAAATGTAAAATCCCCCGGACTTTACGTGTGGGACTACTCGAGTCGCTGGATTACCGCTAACGAACCGCGATGTTGACCAGCTTATCGGGCACTACGATAACCTTGGCGATTTGTTTCCCTTCGACGAAGGGCTTCACCTTCGGATCTTCCAGCGCCATTTTTTCCAGGTTTTCTTTTGAAGTACCGAACGCGACGAAAAGGCGCGTGCGCAGTTTCCCGTTCACTTGCACAACGACTTCGGCCAGATCTTCTTTTGCGAGGTCCTCGTCGTATTGCGGCCATCGTTGGCGGAAGACGGGACCCATACTGCCCTGCGCTTCCCACAGTTCTTCAGCGGTATAGGGTGCGAACGGCCCGAGCAGCAGCGTCAGCGCGGGCAAAATCTGCTCGATCGCCGCGGTTGAGAACTTCTCTTCCTGCGTGTAGAGTTCGTTAATCAGCTCCATCAGCGCGGCGATGGACGTGTTGAAATGCCAACGATTGTTGAAGTCGTCGGTGACCTTGCGAATCGTCTGGTGCAACTTTCGCAAAGCCTTGCGATCAGCCCCCGCGTCGCCTTCTGACTGACGTCCGATGTTCCTCGTCACGAAACGATATACGCGCTCCAGGAATCGCCGCTGGCCTCCGACACTAGCCTCGATCCACGGCATGTCCTTTTCCGGAGGCGCGGCGAAGAGCACAAACAGACGGCACGTGTCGGCCCCGTACTTGCCGACCATCTCCTCGGGATCGACAACGTTGCCTTTGGACTTCGACATCGCGGTGCCGTCGGAACCCAGCACCATTCCTTGGGTGAACAGGTTGGCGGCGGGCTCGTCGTTCGAGATCAGCCCGAGGTCGCGCATCACCTTCGTGAAGAAGCGCGAGTAGATCAGGTGCAGAATCGCGTGGGTAACGCCGCCGATGTATTGGTCGATCGGAAACCAAGGCTGTGTCTTCGCGGTATCGAACGGCGCGTGGAAATTGTGAGGATCGCAATAGCGATAGAAATACCAGGACGAATCGACGAACGTATCCATCGTGTCGCTCTCGCGCTGCGCGTCGTGTCCACACTTCGGACATTTGACGTTGATCCATTCAGGCACATCAGCCAGAGGCGAGCGGCCTTGCCCGGTGAGTTTCACATCGTAGGGCAGTGTGACCGGCAGATCCTTCTCTGGGACCGGAACCATACCGCACTTCGGGCAGTGGATTACCGGAATCGGGGTGCCCCAGTAGCGCTGGCGTGAAATGCCCCAATCCTTGATGCGGAACGTGATGGAGGCTTTGCCGAAGCCCTTTTGATCGGCGAAAACGGCCATTTTCTTCCGTGCTTCTTCGCTTGGCAGGCCCGAGAACTCCTCAGAGTTTTCGACGATTCCGTAGTCTCCGTAGGCGGCCTTGGGATGTAGATCCAGTTGACCTTCCACTGGCCGGATGACGGGCTTAATCGGGATTCCGTAAGTACTGCAAAATTCGAAGTCGCGCTCGTCGTGCGCGGGGACCGCCATGATTGCTCCGGTGCCGTAGTCCATCAGCACGAAGTTGCCGATCCAGATCGGGATGCGCTCGCCGCTGAAGGGATTGTCCGCGTAGGCTCCGGTGAACACGCCTTCCTTCGCGACATCGCCGGGGCCTTGCTGGGCGCGCGCGTTGATCATTTCCTGGGCTCGGGCCTGGGCTTTCTCGTCGGCAAGTTTTTTGACCAACGGATGCTCGGGTGCGAGGATCACGCAAGTCGCACCGTAGATAGTGTCGATGCGCGTAGTGAACACTCGGATCTTGTCGTCAGAGCCTTCGACGCCGAAATCGACCTCGGCGCCTTCGGAACGTCCGATCCAGTTACGCTGCATGGAGAGCACGCGCTCCGGCCAGCCGGTTTGCAGCTTCTCGTCGATATCGCGGAGCAATTCATCCGCGTATGCGGTGATCTTCCAAAACCATTGTTCAAGCGCGCGCTGTTCAACCGCGGTATCTTCGTGGCGCCAGCAGCAGCCGTCGATTACCTGCTCATTCGCCAGCACAGTGGCGCATTTGGGGCACCAGTTGAGCATGGCTCGCTTGCGGTAGGCGAGGCCGCGCTCCATCATCTTCAGGAAAAACCACTGGTTCCACTTGTAATATTCGGGCTCGCAGGTGGTGATTTCGAGGTCCCAATCGTAGGCGAACCCCATGCGGCTCATCTGCCGTTTCATCTCGGCGATGTTGGAAAGCGTCCAATCGCGCGGGTGCTTGCCGCGCTGGATCGCCGCGTTTTCCGCAGGCAGGCCGAAAGCGTCCCAACCCATCGGGTGCTGCACGTTGTAACCGCGCATCCACATGTAGCGCGCCAGCGCGTCACCGATCGAGTAGTTGCGCACGTGCCCCATGTGCAGACGGCCGCTGGGGTACGGAAGCATCTCGACCACGTAATACTTTTTGGCGGAAGAATTGGGATCGGCGCGATAAAGCTCACGGTCCGCGTCCCAACGCTCTTGCCACTTCAGTTCAATTTGGTTGTGGTCGTACGCGGTTTCAGGCATATGCTGTTCAGGTGATCGGTTCCGCCCACGGTCGACTTCGGGCGGCGTTTCCAAAAATGAAGGCTTGGATCGAAGCTTCGAGTGTGCGAGGTTGCGGCGAAACCCGTCAAGTCCAATATAACCTTCGGCGATCCTTCGGCGCCGATCGGTGTGGAAGTTTGGTAGTGTTTCGAGCGTCTAACGAGAGAGTTGATAAGCTCGCTCTGAGGATCCAGGAGGCAGACCATGATTCGTAAACCGCTGTTGCTCGCAACGGCCATACTTTTCTCAGAACGCGTGGTGTTAACGGGCCAACAACCGGAGCCCCCGCGGGTCTTCACTTCCGCGCAGGCGGAGGCCGGCCGCGTTACCTACGAGAATACGTGCGGTCGATGCCACACCTTTTCAATGATGGGACGCTCGGGCGCCGCGGGCGAGCTTCCACCAGTCGATTCACTGCCGGACTTTTATCAGGAGTTCATCGCAAAAGCGAAGCGTGTTCCTCCTCTGGCGGGCAAAGAGTTTTGAGTAAATGGGGAGACAAGACTGTTGCTCAAGTAATCTCGCGCTTTCAAGTCACAGCGGGCGACTCGTGGTTTCAGTTCAAGAATATGAATGACGAAAGCGTTGTGAATATTACCGCGTACGCTCTCCAGGTGAGCGGCGCCAAGCCAGGAACCCAGCCGTTAACCAGAACGACGAACGTCGTGGTGAATTCCCTAATTCCGTAGCTCGCCTTTCCTCAAAGTTGGCGGCCGCTTTGGCGCACGCGGTTTCGGGCATAGGCTCTTCAGTGTGTCTAAATTCCGCTTGTCGTCACCTTCGTTATCTACCGGCGTTTCCAAGATGAATGCTTTGGAGTCCAGCTTTGGGTGGGCGAGAATTCTGCGAAACCCTTCGAGACCGATATAACCTTCGCCGATGTTCTGATGCCGGTCGATGTGTGAGCCGAGCGCCCCTTTGGAGTCATTGGCGTGGATGACTGGGACATTGGCGTCGAGATCCAGCAACTCGTCGGCGAGCTTCACGGTTTTGTTCAGGCCTTCCTGCGACACGACGTCGTAGCCAGAGCAGAGCAAATGGCACGTGTCGAGACAAAAGCCGATTTCGAGATCGGTCATCTGCATACCGTAGTCGCGCATGACTTTTAGTTCTTCAAGCTTGCCTCCTAGCTGCGCTCCCGCGCCGACGGTGTTTTCGATCAGAAGGCGTAGGCCCTTGGTGTTAATTCCTGCTGACGCTTCGGCGACTCCTTCAAGGAATCGAAGGATGCCCTGCTCGATAGTGAGTCCTTTATAGTTCCCCGGATGCGCAACCAGGTATTCGGCCCCGATCGCTAGAGCCCGCTCGATCTCTCCGCGGAATGCTACGATCGAGGACTTTCGAATCCATTCGTCGGATGCAGCGAGATTGATTAGGTAATTGTCGTGGATGACGAGCGGGTAAAGGTCGTGCTTTTGGCGCAGGTCCTTGAGCAGCTTGATGGCGGGAATGCTGGGCTGCGAAGCTCGCCACTGGCGGGGGCTGGAGGAAAAGATTTGAAACGTATTGGCCCCCAGGGCGATGGCTTCAAGGGCGGATCTTTCGAGGGAGCCGGCGATGGACGTGTGGTGGCCTAATCGCAACTCACTATCATAGGGGTAGGGCATAGAGACCGAACCATAATCGGGAGCAGTTCAGCCATGCACTACGCACTCATGTACGAAGTTGTCGACGATTACGTCGAACGCCGCGTAGCGTTTCGCGCCGACCACTTGAAGTTGGCTCGGGAAGCGCATGATCGGGGAGATCTTGTGCTTGGCGGCGCTTTTACAGAGCCCGCCGATGGGGTGCTTATCGTCTTTCGTACTGAGACCGCGGCGCAGCAGTTCGCGAATACCGATCCCTACGTGAACGCGGGAATCGTAAAATCGTGGCGGGTGCGCAAGTGGAATGTTGTCGTAGGAGATGGGACAAGCGTATGAAGCGGTTAATTGTGTGCTTGTTGCTTGTGGCCGGCGCCGCGTCAGCGGTAGACCGGCTCTACTTGAAAGACGGCACTTACCAGATTATGCGCGAGTACGAAGTTCAAAGCGATCGCATCCGCTACTATTCGAGCGAGCGTGGCGAGTGGGAAGAGATTCCCAAGGAACTCGTCGATCTTGAACGCACAAAGAAGGAAAACGCGGAGAAACAGGCTGCGATTGCGGCCGACGCGAAAGCTCAATCCGAAGAGGACGCGGCGATTCGCGCGGCTCAAAAAGAGATCGAACGGGTGCCACAGGAGCCAGGCGCCTACTGGGTAAACGGCGACAAGATTGAGCCGATGAAGGCGGCCGACGTGAAGATCGTCAACGATAAGAAGCGGTCGGTGTTGAAAGTGCTGTCGCCCGTGCCGTTGGTGCCGGGCAAGAATACAGTTGAGTTGGACGGCGAGAAGGCCATCATGCGTCTCACGGAGACGCGACCCGAGTTCTATTTCCGGCTGGTGAACATGGACTCTGTCGCGCTCATCAAACTCACGCCCAAGAAGAATATTCGCCTCGTGGAGAACGTGAGCATTCAGCCTGTAGTGGACGAGAAGGTCGAAGAGCGGCAGGCCATTCCTTCTTTCCGCAAGCAGGTGGACGATTATTTGTTCAAGATCTGGCCCGAGAATCCGCTGGAGCCTGGCGAGTATGCGCTCCTCGAATACGTAGAGGGGCAGGTAATGATACAGGTTTGGGATTTCGCCATCGCAACCGGGAAATAGATTATTTGGACGCCTTGGCTGTCGCGCGCCGCTCCGCCCTGCGGTACAGGTAATCGGCCCGCTGACGGTCCAGCTCCGCGGCTCGCAATTCCGCAAAACGGTCCGACGTGAGCGCCCCCAGAAAATTCACTAGATCGTCGACTTCGCTTTCGGAAAGAGACAGAGGCTTCATCTCCGAGTCGAGATAAGAATTGCGATCGCCGCCCTTGTTGAAGAAGTCCACTACATCCCACAAGGTCGCAAGACTTCCATCATGCATGTAAGGCCCGGTAAGAAGCACGTCCCGCAAGAACGGTGTCTTAAAGGCGCCGAGGTCTTCCTTTTTACGGGTAACCAGAAAACGTCCGAGTTCCGAGTTGTCCGTTTCGAGCGCGAGCCTGTCGATTTCGGCCTTATTTCCTGCCGCAACGCTGGCCTCGGCGCGCTTTGCTAGCGGCTCAAGTCCGCGGGCTCCCACGCCAGTATTGTGAAAGCGATTGTCGCCAAAGAGCGGGAGCGATGCATCAAAGGTGTGACAACTTGCGCAGTGTGCCTTTCCCGTGAACAGCGCCCATCCCCTTTTTTGCGCTGCATTGAGAGCTTTGTCATCTCCGTGCAGGGACCGGTCGAACGGAGCCTCTGTCGAAAGCCGTGTCCTTTCGAACGCTGCGAGCGCCTTCCCCATGTCCTCCCAATTCACAGGGCGCCCGAACACCTGCTGAAACGCCTGGACAAACTCGGGAATCGCGGAAAGCTTCGCGACAACGTCCTTAGGATCCTTCTGGCCCATTTCAATAGGGTTGAGAATCGGAAGTGTCGCCTGCTCTTCGAGCGTCGCGGCTCGACCGTCCCAAAACATGGTCTTGTAGAACATGGCATTCAGGAGGGACGGAGCATTGCGCTTTCCAATGTGATCGGCGACGCCGCGGGAAGCTTGCGTGTGCGTAGTGAACCCGTTGCGCGGCGAGTGGCACGTATTGCACGCCACCGAATTGTCGGCCGAGACGCGTTTCTCGTCGAAGATCATATCGCCGAGCTTTGCTTTGGCGTCGGAAATCGGGTTGTCAGCGGGCGTGAACGCCTTTATCGTGTCTGCCGAAAAAAGATTCACCGGCGGAGGAGCGCCGGGCGCCGGCGGCTGTGCGTGTATCGAAGCACCGGCCGTCAAAACAATCAACATGAATAGAGAAGAAGGCTTCATATTGTCTCCGCTGCTCGCAATTCGAATCGTATCAGAGCGTCCGCGTGTTAGCTGATGATGTTGCGGAAGAAGTCCAAAGACTGAGCCGCGCAGATGACCCAACGGTAACGCTGCGCTCGCTTCTGGCCCCTCAGGCCGTGGGATTCGCGGCGTTCCTTGGACTCCAGATACCGCTCCAATGCATGCGCGATTTCTTGAGCACTTCTCGGATCCACGCAGAGAGCAGTGTCCCCGGTCACTTCCGGTAAACAGGACGTGTTCGAAGTAAGTACAGGCACTCCCGCAGCCATTGCCTGGACCACTGGGAACCCGAAGCCTTCGTACAGAGACGGATACACAAAAACTGTAGCGCCGGCAAAGAGTCCGGGCATTTGTTCTTCCGGAACGTAGCCGAGATAGATTGCCTCCTGCTGAATTCGCGCTAGAGTTGCCTCATTGCCCCATCCCATGGGCCCCGCAAACAGCAGGTCGAATTGCTCTCGCAGCTCTTTCGGTAACAGCTTCCAGGCATTGAGCAATGTGTCGAGATTCTTGCGGGGCTCGATTGTGCCGACACAAAGAACATATGGACGCTTTCGCGGCGCAGCCTTCGCGAAGAAGTACTCTTCTGCGACGCCCGAATAAATCGTCGTAATCTTCTCTTCCGGGATCTTAAGCAGACGAATGGCATCCTGTCGAGTGTTCTCGGACACGGCGATCAATCCATCGGCGCGCCGAAGCACTTGATCAGCGAAAGCCTTATCGGCGCGAACATTGCCAGCGGTGTGAAGCTCCGGCATAAGGAAGCATGTCAAATCGTGAATCGTAGCCGTAAGCCTGGTGCGCTT
>Ga0126381_100001644_pt1 | contig 23885 bp, 25 predicted proteins | sample PanSoiMetPlot_28_FD_96465 | JGI IMG/M metagenome (GOLD analysis project Ga0126381, IMG submission 96465) | Tropical forest soil microbial communities from Panama - MetaG Plot_28 | ecosystem: Environmental > Terrestrial > Soil > Tropical forest > Bulk soil | place: Panama | collected 2016-02-17 | reverse complement strand
GGTATCGATGCCGACACCGACACCGACGCAAGCTGAACTCAACGAAATCAACGCCAACACCTTTAACGATTTGCCGCCGCCGACGCTGGCTTATGATGGAAGCCCGTATGACCCGAATTCCGCGCCCGGAGTTTTGGCTGCGCTTCCGGCGGCAGCACCGCACGCGCCACCGCACGCGCCACCGCACGCGCCCGCACCCGCGCGCGAGCGTGTGAAGGCGTGATCGCGACAGTCTCGAAGTCCGAGCTAAAATATCTTCAGCCGATAAATTGGCTCGGACTTCATCGGCAGTATCTTAATGAAGGCGAGATGGAAATTATCGCCGCGTTGCTCCGCAGCGTGTGCGCCGAGTCTATAATGGAGATAGGCTGTAGAGATGGACGAACCGCTCGTGTGCTCCTGCACAACGTGCCGAGTCTCCACCGTTACATCGGGATCGATGTGTTGTCCTCCCACATTCCTACGCTCGATCATCAGCGCGCCGAGATGCACCCCACGCCCGGTTATCTTGCAGCCAGTGATCCTCGTTTCGACCTGATCATTCATCCGCACGGTTCACTCGATGTGAAGATCGGCGACTTCGAGCGTGTGGACGCTTGCTTTATTGACGGTGATCACTCTCAGGAAGTGGTCGAAAAGGATAGCGTGCTCGCGCTCGCTTTGGTGCGCAATGGTGGCATGATCATCTGGCATGATTACAATGATGCCAACACGGTTTTTGTGAAACCAGCGATTGATGGGCTTTGTAAACGTGGATGGAAGATCGCACACGTAGAGGGCACGTGGTTGTGCTTTATGTACGTCGAGCCTGACCCGAATTAGCAAATTCGCCGAAATGCTTCTTCGCGGCTTCGACATAGGCGGCGTGCGCTTCTTCGGGGGTATCGAAGCGACCCGGTAATGTCATGCTTCGCCCATTGATCCGAATTTGCGCATAATAGTAACCATCGCGCTTATCTAGTCGGATGCCCTTGTATGGCATCTTGCGTTGCTTCCATCCGCGACTATTTTGCGTATTCTGCGTTCTCGATGCTGCGCGAAGGTTGCTCCATCGGTTGTCATCTCTATTGAGATTGATGTGATCGACTTCGGGAGGTCGTTCGCCGGTCATCCACAGAAAAGCAAGTGCATGGGCTGGATAATTCTTCTGGTCGAGCTTTATGTAACGATAACCAGTTTTTTCGTGGACATGACCGGCCGTTCCGTGATGGCGATAGCCTTGGCCGAAGGCACGCCAAGTAAAAATGCCAGTTTCCGGGTCATAGTCGAGAAGCTCGCGTAATCGTTCGGAGGCGATCATCCTGTCATGCTATCAAATGACGCCGTCGATTTCCATTGTCTTCATCTCGATCAGGGCTTCGCGGCCTTTCATCAAAACGATTTCCACACCGCGCTTGTCGAGTTCGAGATGGCGCTTGCCCTCGACGAGCGACCGATGGCGCGCTGGGATCGCGCGCTCGCGCTTCTCGCGCTCGGGCGCTACGAGGAAGGCTTCCGCGACTGGCGAACAAACTGGCAAATCTACAATGCCGAGATCACGCCGCGCGCGAAGGAATGGTATTTCTACGAGCAACGCCCGCTGTGGAAAGGCGAGCGCAACGTGCGCGTCACGATACTCGGCGAGGCCGGTTACGGCGACATGATCCAGATGCTTCGCTTCGTGCCGCTCGCGCAGCAAATCGTGCCGGTCGTGCTCGAAATGCCAGCGCCGATGCAACGGCTTGCGATGCAGATCGCGCCGCTGGCGAACGACAACGATGGCGAAGTCATCTGCCCGATGTTCGATCTGCCGGTGATCCTACGGGCAACACCGGACACCCTTCCGCCGCCGCCGTACATCCGGCCCGATGAGGTCCAAATTGCCCACTGGACGAACAGGGTCGGCAATGATGGGCGGCGGCGGATAGGGATCGCATGGTCAACCAAATTCGACGAGACGACAGAGCATCCAAACGCGCGGCGGGCGATTCCGCTCGATCAGTTTCTCGGCTTGCTTAACGCGCCGCCGGATTGCGAGCTTTGGAGCTTGCAGACGCAAGAGTGCAAGGAAGCAATGACAAGTGGCATCCATGCCCCCCATTATCAAGATTTCGCCGACGTGGTTGCAATTGTGTCCCTCATGGACGCCATCGTATCGATTGATACGGCAGCACTTCACATCGCCGGGGCGATTGGCCACTCTAACGTCTACGCACTATTGCCATACGCCGCGACATGGCGATGGGTGCGAAATGATTGGTATCCGAGATTAAAACGATGTCAGCAAACGTCGCCGGGAAATTGGCCGAGCGCGTTCCAGCAACTCGGCCGCCTGTAAAGCCGGTCGAGCCGCTGGTCACGCGCCCGTCTGTGCGCTCGCTCGTGCGCGCGTGCGCGGCAGCGGCAATCGGCGTGATCGACCGCAGTTTGCCGGTCAATGCTCTGGCCAAAGAATGGCCGCACGACGACGGCGCAAAATGGCTTCTCACGCGCGCGCCATCCGCGCCTACGGACATGAACAATGCGCCCGCGCTGGTGCAGCAGATCATGCCCGATTTCGTGTCGACGCTGGCGACGGCATCGGCGGCGGCGAGAATTTTCAAGGAAGGACTTCTTCTCAGGTTCGATCATGCTGGCCGGATTGCTGTGCCGACACTCTTGGGTAGCCCGAGCTATGCGGCATTCGTTGCCGAGAGCGGTGCCATCCCGGTTGCGCAAGGCCACATCGAGCCGCTGGTCTTTCTGACGCCGCGCAAGATCGCGGTCATCGTCGTGCTCACAGCGGAAATGATCAAATCGTCGAATGCCGAGTCGTTGATCCGCGATGCGCTGATCCGCTCTGCTGGTTTGACGCTCGACACCGTGATGTTCGACGCCAATCCGGGCGACACCGCGCGACCTCCGGGGCTGCGCTACAACGTGTCACCGCTCACCGCGAGCACGGCAACCGATAAAAGCACGGCATTGCTCGACGATGTCGAGACGCTGCACTTGGACCTAGAGCCGGTGACGCCGAAGTCGCCAGCGCTGTATGTCATGTCACCCACGCGCGCGGTCATGGCAGAGCTTCGCAGCCCGCACGGACTCGATCCGCTGACTATCATCGGCACCTATGCGTTCCACGGCGCTAACATTGTATGTGCGCTTGCGCCCGACATTATGGTCTCGGCCTTCGGCGACGTGCCGGAAATCGAGGCGAGCCGCGAGGGTGCGGTGCAAATGGACACGACGCCGGTCGTCGACATCGGCACGGCGGCGACGCGCACGTCCTCGATGTGGCAGACCGATTGCGTGGCGATCAAGCTGCGCTTGCCGGTCTCGTGGGCGCTGCGCTCCGATGTCGGCCTCGCGTGGCTCACAGCAACGAATTGGTGATATGCTGGCGGGATGGAAATCATTTCGCGCAAGGAAGCCAAGGCTCGTGGGCTGACTCGGTATTTCACCGGCAGACCATGCAAGAATGGGCACATCGCCGAGCATCGCGTCTCAGGCGCTTGCGTAGAATGTCTGCGGATTAAAAAAAGAACCACAGAATACAAAGCGCAACAACGCAAGTACAAAGTCTCGCGTGAGAAGAGAAACGCGTCCAACGACAAATGGCGCAGGAATGGTGGCCAAGCGATCAAGACGCAGCTTCAACGCAAACGGCGTGCGAGAAAACGCTCAGCCGAAGGCAAGCACACCGAGCAAGATATTCTCGACATCCTGAAGGCGCAAAAATATCGATGCGCCTACTGTCGCAAATCCATTCGCCAGAAATACGAACCGGATCACATCAAGCCGCTGTCGCGTGGCGGATCAGACGATAAGAGGAACATTCAGGCTCTATGTCCGACATGCAATCGCAAGAAACACGCGCGGGAGTCCCTGCTGTTCGCTCGGGACTTTGGAATGCTTTTGTGAACAAGCTGCCGTTCCTGCGTTCGAAAGCAGAAGGGCAACCGCACGGCCCTCCGTATACTTTACCAATTACCGGAGGATGGTTGGGGGCAGAAGGCAACAACTGGAATTGGTGGCAATCTGGAAATTATGTGCGGCCATTCTCGACGACGAGCGCGATGGTCGAGGCGTGCGTGTCCGCGTACTCGCAGACGATGGCGATGTGCCCGGGCGATCATTGGAAGTCGAACGACAAGGGCGGGCGCGACCGCATCACGACATCATCGCTCTCGCGCATCCTACGCCAGCCCAACGACTACCAATCCATGTCGGACTTTTTGCTCGGCATGGTTCGGGATCTCTACATGTACGGGAACGCTTATGCTTTCTGCGAGCGCAATGACCGCTACGAGATAAGCGCGCTGCATCCGATGATGTCGCGCATCTGCTGGCCGAAGATCGCCGAGGACGGCAGCATCTTTTACGCGCTGGCGGGCAACTATATCATCCAGAATCGCTACGGCTACGAGTGGCTTCCTTGGGTGCCTGCGCGTGATGTTCTTCACATTCGGTTACATTGCAACGATCTGGTGTACCATCCGTTGCTCGGCATCTCGCCGCTGACGGCGGCAATGATCGACGTGGCGACGAGCGGCGCGGTCAAGAACCAGCAACTCGCGTTCTTCACCAATCAGGCGCGGCCGAGCTTCGTGCTTTCGACAGATCTCTTGCTCGACAAGGATCAAGTCAACGCGTTGCGCGACCGCTGGAACGATCAGGCCGCAGGCATGAACGCTGGTGGCACGCCCATCCTCACGGGCGGATTGAAGCCGGTGCCCATCACCATGCGCTCGCGCGATGCGCAGATCGCCGAAGTGCTCAAGATGACCGATCAGGATATCGCGCTCGTGTTCCGCGTGCCGTTTCAGGTTCTCGGCATCGGCGGCGCACCGCACGGCTCGACCGAGGTCTTGATGCAGGAATGGGTCGCGTCGGGCTTGGGCTTCTGTCTCAATCACGTGGAGTCGGCATTCGACCGCGTCTTTGGCCTCAGAGGTCAGCCGGACGAGTACATCGAGTTTTCGACCGAAGCTCTGTTGCGATCCGCGTTTCAAACTCGCATCGCCGCACTCAAAGACGGTGTCATGGGTGGCATCTTCAGCCCGAATGAAGCTCGCAATAAAGAGGGTTTGCCCTCCGTGAAGGATGGTGACGAGCCCCGTGTCCAGCAACAGGTGGTCCCATTAAGCGCTGCGGAAGGCATCGCCCCGGCGGGACCGGGGAAATTACCAACAAAAATTCCTGCCGCGCCGCCCGCGCCCCCACAGCCGCCCGCACCCGGGCCGCAAGGGAGCCAAAAAGATGCAGGAGTTGATACGCTCGCAAGAGACGCACTCAGACATTCCAAGCGAATCATACGTGCCGAGCGACGAGCGGGCCTCTGACGCGCTCGCGCGCGCACTTGGCGTCATCATCGCCGAGAAAGAGCGAGATTGGCAACGCGAGAAGGAAATAATGACGGCGCAATCGCGCGCGCTCATTTCCGATTTGCGTGCCGAGATCATGTCGCTGCGCGCGGCATGGGATCAGGATTATCGCTCGCGCATCGCCATGCTCAGAGACGGCAGAGATGGCCCTCCGGGCGAACCCGGAGTGCGCGGCGAGAAAGGCGAACAAGGCGAACGCGGCCTCGCTGGCGAACCCGGACCCGAGGGGAATCCCGGCCTCAAGGGAGAGATGGGCGAGCGCGGCGAGCGCGGCGAACCGGGAGCGGTCGGTGCAATCGGTTCCCCCGGCAGGGACGGTGAACCCGGCCCTCCCGGTGACCAAGGTTTGCGTGGCGAGCAAGGTCTGCGCGGCGAGACGGGGCTGCGCGGCGAGCGCGGATTAAAAGGCGAGCGCGGCGAGAAGGGCTTCCCGGGCGACAGCATTGTCGGCCCGCGCGGCGAGCCGGGAGAAGACGGCGAGCGCGGCGAGCGCGGCATGCGCGGCGAACGGGGCGAGCGCGGCGAACAGGGCGTCGCGGGGCTGCAAGGACGCGACGGCATGATCGGGCCGCGCGGCGAGCGCGGCGATGCTGGCCTCGACGGGCCACCGGGCGAGCGTGGCGAAAAAGGCGAGCGGGGCGAGCGCGGTGAGCGTGGAGAGAAAGGCGAGCCGGGGCTTTCGGGCGAACCGGGGCCGCAGGGCGAGCCGGGGCCACGCGGCGTGCGTGGCGAGCGTGGCGAACAGGGTGTTCCCGGTATTGCCACCAAAGGCGATCCCGGCGAGCGCGGGCCACAAGGCGAACGCGGCGAGAAAGGCGAGCAAGGTGCGCCCGGGCTTTCGATCAAGGGCGATGTCGGCCCGCGCGGCGATGCTGGCGCGCAAGGCGAGCGCGGCAGAGATGGCCTCGATGGCGTGCCGGGTGCTCCGGGCGACCGTGGAGCGCAGGGCGAGCGTGGAGAGCGCGGCGATGCAGGACCACGCGGCGAAGCGGGGCCGGTCGGAGCCGAGGGATTGCTGCGCGAGATTAAAATCTGGCGACAGGACGAAATTACCTATCGCGGCGAAACCGTGATCCATGACGGTGAGACGTTCCAAGCGGTGAAGGATACCGCGAGCGTTCCCGGCGGCAAGGATTGGCGCAAGCTCGCGGCGCGAGGCAGCGATGGTCGCGGCCTGAAGATATGCGGCACATATAAAGAGGGCGAAGCCTATGCTGAACTTGACGTGGTCACGAAGGAATCGTCGTGGTTCGTCGCTCGACGAGCGAAGCCTGGGCCGTGCCCCGGACCCGATTGGCAGGTTGGGCCTACCGGCAAGCGTGGGGATAAGGGACTTCAAGGAGAACGAGGAACGCAAGGCCCTAAAGGCGAAGATGGCAAGGATGCGCTCGGCTGGATCGACGCCCGGATCGACGCGCGATCCTATTCGCTGACGATGATCATGAGTGACGGCAGCGACGGCCCGACAATTTCGCTGCGCGGCCTGTTCGAGTAATACGATTACGAGAAGAAGGGCGGCGCGTAATGCCGAGCACGCAGCCTAAGCTCTACCACATCTTCAAGCCGGTCGAGCTATGGCCGACGCAAGATCTCATCACGCTGGAAAATCTGAAAATCCAGCTACGCATTCCCGATACCGATACGACGAAAGATGCCGAGCTTAATCTGATCATCGACAGCGTGTCGGCGCAGATCGCCAAAATGGCCAACCGTTCCTTCGGCTACGATCATGTGCAGGAGACGCTCTACAATTCGGTCGATGAGGACCGCATCTATTTCTCGCAATGGCCCGTGCTGCTGACGGACATCAATTCGCTGACCTCGAACGGCACCGACATGTTGGCGACGCACGGGCAGAGTTGGATTCTCGAAGAAAAAACTGGCACGATGTTCTTCTTTTCGGGACCGTTCAACGGCACGATCTTCGCGGACTACAGCGGCGGCTACAAGATTCCCGGCGAGACGCCTGCGGATCTCGCACGGGCGGCGAGCGCGGCAGCACGCGAGGATTATTATATCTATGTGCGCGGCGCGATCCTCTCTGGTGTGCGAATGATTTCGCACAAAAGTGCGCGTGTCATGTATTACCCGCCCGGTCAGGTCGGCGCGACGCTTACGGGCGGAAGCATGGGACCGGCAGGATCGAGCGCGACGTGGCAAGCGGTGTGGAGCATCGTGCAGAAATACATCCGGCATTGGGTATGACCTGATGCTCAACATCACGAGCCGCAATCTCGACGGAATTATCGGCGTGCTCGAACGGCGCGCAACTGGCATGGTGTTCGAGATTGTATCGGAAGGCACGCAGCGCGCCGAGAGCTATGCGCAAGCAGGCGGACGGCATCGCAATAGGCCCGGGAGATATTCCTATCTTCGTCGCAGCGTCTTCGTGCGCGCACATCACGCGACCGCAGCACAAAAGGCGCGCATGTCTGAACATGTTGCCTATCACAAATTCCTCGACTTCTTTGGGGAGTGGTAAAGATGTCGGTTGACTTCGCCACCTGGGTCTATCTGCCAAACTTCGATGTCTTCGCGCGGCAGATCACGTTCTATCCGCTCATGAGCCAGCCTAACGTGCCGCCATTCGCGGCGCGCGGCATCTTCGACACCAATGAGATCGATGTGGTGGCGATGAACGGATCAATCGTCACCGACTCGCGCACCGAGCTAGATATTTTCCAGCCGGAATGGTCCGTCTATCCGGTGCAAGGCGATATGGTCGATATTCCATGGGAGAGCGACGTTGACGGCGGCTTGTTTTTGATCGCCGACGTGCATGGCCACGGCAATGCGGGCGGCGAGCTTACGTGCACGCTCGCGCGCTATGACTCGCGCCTGATGGGCTATCTTGTCACGGCTTCCGCCTACGCCGTGGATGCGCTCGGCTGGCCGACGCCGCCCAATGTCGGACGCGTTGACGGCTACAGCGTGCCATCCCCCGATTTTGCTACGCCGGTTCTCGGATGACGGTTCCGCTTTATCAGTTAAGCGACACTTGGGGCAATCCAAGCACGCTCTTCAAAGCCATTATGATGAACGTGCAGGATGGCGGCCACGCTGCCGGTTCGCTGCTATTGGATTTGCAGGTCAACGGCATCTCGCAATTCTCGGTCGATCCGACTGGCGCTGTCGTGCTGCTGTCGAGCATGAAATTTTTCAAAGATACCGCTGGCCCGCTCGGTTCTTCATTGGCTCTACGCAACGGTACGGTTCCGCAGTCGTTGCGCCTCTACAATACCTACACCGACGACAACAATTATGAGCGCGGCGGTTCGGGCTGGCTTGTCACCGCCAATACGTTTTCCATCGGCACGATGGCTTTAGGCGGCGGGACGCTGCGCCCGGTGCAGTTTCTTGGTTCGAACTTTTTGATCTCGGGAGCACTCGCAACCAACGTCGATCTCGGCATCTTTCGTACCGCCCCGGGCGTGATCGAAATCAACAACGGTTCGCCCGGTGTCACGCAGGCATGCTATGTCAAATGGGGCGGCACCGCGCGCCTCACCGCCGACGTGTCGACTGCCAATTCGACCACGCTCGCCAATCTTGGCGGATTGGTCGTCAATCTCAGCGCCGGACGGGCGTATTCTTTCGAAGCCGAGCTATCGCTTACCGGCGCTAGTGCTGGCGGCGTGCAATGTGCCATCGGCGGCAGCGTAACGGCGACCAACATCATCTATGACGGCTGGATCATGGATGCTGGCAGCGCGGGCAGCAAAGGCAACGCGCAGGCGACGGCGCTCAATGGCGTAGTGGCGAGCGCAGTGCCGACCGGCGCAGCGGTCCACGTCACCATTCGCGGGACGATTGAGGTCAATGCGGCGGGAACGCTAACGGTACGCGGGGCGCAAAATACTGCCAACGCAACGCCGATTGTCTTCAAGCGCGGCTCGCGCCTGATCGTGCATGACATCACATGACGGTCCTCAATATAGATCTCAACAGCCCATCGTTCATCATCCGGCGTGGCATCCTTGATCGTCTAAAACAAGTCCCGACATTTCAATCGGTCAAGCGATGGGGGCTGACGCCAGCGCTGCGCGTGCAGGCCAAGCTCGAAGATAATCAGGTTCCCTACGTCGCCTGCTATCACGTCGAGGAAACGCTCAGTCCAGACGGCGATGCCAACCACGCCGAGCCGCGTTTTCTGCACACACTCAGACTCGGTTTCTCGGTGTGCATCACGTGCATCGACGACAACGTCGCTGATCAAAACCTCGATGCCGCGCACTGGACGATCATGAATCTGCTGACCAACGAGTATTGGGCGAAGTTCCCTGCCGCCGGGAATTGGAATCTCGGTCGGCCGATCCGCATCGAGGCCGTCACGCGCGGCCACGTCAAGAAGCTTTTCGGCAATCGGATGATCAACAACGAGACGCCGGTTGCCGAGCTACAGATGGAATTAACGGTGACGCATCGAACGTCGTTCCCGCCAGTCATTCCCGACGTGCTCGATACGATCCACATCACCGTGGCGGCCGATTGGCCGTTCGATCCGAATGTCAACGATCCGGTCTTGGTTGAATACGATTTGCCCGTCGAGGGCGAGTTCAATGAAATGACCGGCTACCAATACGCTTTGATCTCGCCGAGCTTCGCTCGGCCGGTGCTCACCGTCGCCTAATTTAACCGAGACTTTTTAACTGCAACAAGCGCCACAGGAGGCAGCAAATGGCACGTCCGCGTCAAGTTCCCAGAGAAGGTGCATCAGCAATCACCGTCTACGCTCTGGGCCACCCGGAAAACGATCCTCGCGAGCGGCCCACGCGAGAACAGGTTCTCAAATACATCCATCATCCCGGTGCGATCCGAGGCTTTGATCGCGATGGCAAAGCCGTGTGGCCCGCCGATCAATTCACGCAGCGTCGCATTCGCGATGGCGACGTGACGACCGAAGCGCCGAAAGAAGCGCCGAGAGCGACGAAGCGCGTCGAACACAAAGCGGCGCAATAGCCCTCACACTTTCTCCCGGCATTCAAAACCTAGGAGGTAATCATGCCGATTTCTTTCTCGCAGATTCCCGCTGGATGGCGTCAACCACTCTGAAAATTTGGAGCTTTCCCGAGCAATCGGGATCGAAGAATCGGGTGAATTCGGGGAAAGGCCAGACCGGCTAATCCCGAGCCAAGCCGACCAAGGTCGGAAGGTGTAACGACTATCCCGCAAGGGAGTAGAGCCAAGCGGCTCGAAGCGCCCGACCCTCGAAAGAGGTGATGATATAGTCTCTTCTGCATAGGAATATGCAGCGGTCGAAAGACGGCAACGGGATTAGCGAACCGTTGTGAAGGCAAAGATTGGGTTGAAATCGACGGCTCGATGGCCGGTTTTCCGGTCACGCATCTGCGCTCGTTGCTCGTCGGCACCATGGTGACATCGACCAAGAAAGTCGGCAGCGCGACCATCGCTGCTGGCGGCACCGGCTATGTTGCCAACGACACGATTCAGTTGGGGAACGGCGTCGTCGTTACGGCGGCGACGGTGACAGCGGGAGCCGTTGCCACCGTAACGGTCACGAATCCCGGTAGCGTGCCTGATGGTGCGGTTCCACAAAATCCGGTGGTGCAAGTCTCTACCAGCGGCACCGGAATCAACGCCAGCTTCAATCTAACTTGGATTGACAATGTGGTAGCGGCGTTTCCGGGTGTCGGCATACCCGACGTTCCTATCATCATAGGGCGGCAGATGGATGCGGACAACTTGTTCGGTCGCGGCAGCGAGCTTGCGTCAATGTTTCGTGCGTACTTTGCAAACAATTGGGCCAACGAAGTTTGGGCGCTCCCGGTGGTCGCAAGTCCAGCTTCGATAGCGGCAACTGGCACGATCACGGTCGCCACGCCGCCCACCGATGCAGGCACGATCTCGCTCTACATCGGTGGTTATAACGTGCAGGTCAACGTCGCGGCGACCGATACGGTCAACTCGATTGCGACCGCGATTGCGGACGCGATCAATGACGACGACATCTGGTTCCCCGGTTTTCTCGGCGGCGAATCGCCGAGCTTGCCGGTAAGTGTGCCCACCATGCCGACAGGAGCGATGATCACCTTGGTTGCGAAGTGGCAAGGAATCGGCGGCAACGACATCCTGATCGGCGATAGCTATTGGGGAAAAGTTGGCGGTGAAACGCTTCCTCCGGGGCTCACGCTCAACTATTCCAATCCCGTCACAGGCGTGCATAATTTCGGCCAACTCAGCGGCGGTGTTGGCACACCCAACTTCAGCAACGCCATCAGCAATCTCGGTGAGACCGATTTCGAATACATCTGCCTTCCTTATACGGACAGCACGTCGTTGCTCTCGTTCGAGACCGAATGGGGATTTACCGACGACGGGCGCTGGGGATGGCGTCGGCAGCTATACGGCACGATCTATTCGGCCAAGCGCGGCACCTATTCGAGCCTCGTGACGTTCGGGCTCACGCGCAACGGCAAGATGGTCTCGATCCTGGCGATGGAGCCGTCTATGCCGTCACCCAATTACGAAGTCGCTGCCTGCTATACGTCAAAGGCCGCGCGTGCTTTGACGAACGATCCAGCGCGCCCGCTGCAAACGCTGCACCTCGAAAGCATGTTGCCAGCGCCGTTCCATCAACGCTGGAATCTGCTTGAGCTTCAGACCTTCTCGATGTCGGGCCTCGCGACGCAGCGCACGCTCAGCGACAACGTGCCGATGATCTCGCGTGAAACCACGACCTACCAACTTAACACCTACGGTTATCCCGACGATGCATTCGAGCTAATCACGACGCTCGCGACATTGTCGAAGATCATCCGCGATCAGAGGTATTGGATCACAACCAAATACCCACGCCATAAGTTGGCCGATGACGGTACACGTTTTGGCGCAGGACAGGCGATAGTAACTCCGACCATCATCAAGGCCGAGCTTGTCGCCGAGTACGGCATCGAGGAATTCAACGGTCTGGTGGAGAATGCCAGCGCGTTCAAGAATAACCTAATAGTCGAGCGCGATCCGAATGATCCAAATAGGGTAAATGTGCTTTGGCCGCCAGATTTGGTGAATCAACTGAGAATCTTTGCCGTGCTTGCGCAGTTTCGCCTTCAGTATAACCGTGGCACGGACACGGGAATCATTGAAGGTACGATTGGCGCTGGCGGCGGCGCTGGCTTCGGTGCAGGCCCGGGCGGCCCACCCGCGTAAAGGGTATTACGACGCGGGGGCCTAGTAAGCCCCCGCACCTTCTCACATCGCTGGAATAGGAGGACGCAATGGCTCAACGCATTGCTGGCGTCGCTTTCATCAAACTTGACGGCAACATGTATCCGCTGCGTGGAAACCTGACGGTTTCTCCATCACCCTTTGAAAGGGCTATGATTGCAGGACAGGATTACGTACATGGGTATAGTGAATTACCCCGTGTACCTTATATCGAAATGGATATAAGCACCTTACAAGGGCTTTCTATTGAGACCCTTGGTGCCATGGTCAATGTCACGGTAACGGCCGAGCTTGCCAACATGACGACGTTCGTGTTGCGCGAGGGTTGTTGCCGTGCAGCCTTCGAGGTCAACGCACGCGAAGGTCAGTATCGCGTGCGCTTCGAGGGCGTCCAATGCGACGAACTGCTGCCGTAGCATGATCGACCCGCAGGTCGCCGCAGTCCGCGCCGCCATCGGACAGGCATTCGATGACGTTGGCATTGCGCCCAGCGGTGACGAAGACCTTGTCGAGGACTTCCTCGTGGCGCTGAGAGAGCACGGCTACATCGTCATCCACGAGTTCAATGGCACGCATCCAGATGTAAAAAAGGAGTAGCACATGGAAGGAATGCCTCACTTCGGGCCACAGGTTTCGGCCCCACTGCCTGATCCAACGCCGCCGCCGAAGACGAATGGCGGCACCGAGGCCGCCGCGCAAACTGCCGCGCCGACGCCGCCTAAGCCCGAGAAATGGATCGGCAAGCTGCCGCTACGCAAGCCGGTCATCGCCAACGGTGACGAGGTAATGGAGCTTACGTTTCGTGAGCCAACCGGCGGCGACATCGAGCGCATCGGCTGTCCGGTCGTGCTCTCGATCTTCGAGACGCAACCAAAGCCGGTCTATGACGGCGCGGTGATGACGGCGATGATGGCGAATCTAGCGACGGTGCCGCCCTCCACGATTCGGCAACTCGATCCACGCGACTGGCAGAATGGAGCAATGATGCTGTTCCATTTCTTTGTCCCCGATCAATTCATAACGTAAAAGAGTTTTTCGATAACCTAGTCGTTAACTGCTACCGGCTGGCGAAAGAATACGGACAAAATCCAGAGGTATTTCTCGCCAAGCCACTTTCAGACATGGTTCGGGACTTGCATTGGACCGATAAGCTTTATGAGACCGAGCGCATCGAACAGGCATGGCAGGAGAAACTGCTTAACGGCTAATGGCACACGAAGAAGCAGTCCTAACTTTTACGCTTGACGACCAATTCTCCGACAAGTTTCAGGAGATTGTCGGCAAGCTTGAAGATTTTCAGCGTCGCATGGGCGAGGTGTCCAAGCGTGGCAAGGAAGGCTTTCAGGAAGTCGGCGAAAATGTAAAGAAGATCGGCGATCACTCGGCGGGTGCGAACGCGTCCCTGCGTCAGATGGGGACGTTCATGAAGGATGCATTTTCCAGCTTCAATAAAGAGTTGGCTGCATCCGCAGAAAACTTGGGAAAATTTCATGGTTCGCTCGCGGGTATCGGCAGTGGTGCCACTTCGTTTGTTAGCGCGTTAGGTCCGATTGGCCGTGTCCTAGGAACGGTTGGTACTGCCGCTGCTGGCGCTGCTGGAAGTATTTATTTGCTTAATCGGCACCTTGCTGCTGCTTACAACGAAACGATCAATTTGGAATCTCGCTTGGGTATGTCGACCAAATCTATTGAGACGGTCGTTCAGATTTTCGAGCGTATGGGTAAAAGCAGGGAAGGTGCATTACAGTTTCTCAACGAATGGAATAAGGCAATCGAGGATTCGTTTGCTGGCTCTGGCTCGCGTATCTATAAGGCGTTGCGCGAGGGGATACAGGGAGAAGCTGGCGTACAGATTGCCAACATTTTTCAAGAAACATTTGAGAAGATACGTGCCGGTATCATTTCAAAAGAAGACGGCATCAGAGAAGCGCTTCAGCGCATTGGTCCGCAGCCTGAATGGGCGAGGCGCGTCATTGCGCAAACGCTGCATACTACGACCGACGTAATTGATCGGTGGATTGAAGAAAGTAAGAACACCATTCCACCGACTATATTTTCTGATCAGGTGCTTGAGGCTATGAAGCACCTTAATCGGGAAATGGCTGATGGATTTCAACGTATTCGTAATGCTTGGACCAAGGGTTGGAATGATTTAGGTCCAGAAGGCGTTAAAAAGAACGAAGAAGCTATGAAGCATTTGAATGAACAAATAGCAATTTTGGCAGAAAAACTACCGGCAGCATTTACGGCAGGTGTGCAAGCCGCTGGCGCACTTTTGACTGCGGTTAATAAAGTTGTTGATGCTATCAAATATGTTTTGGAACATATTGAAGGCGTTTATGGTAAGTCACCGGAGGAAGCTGCCAGGATACGTGAGGAAAATCGCAAAGCTCAAGAGGAAGAACATAAGCGGCGGTATCATGAGCGGAAGACTACTCCAACAACGCCGGAAGATCAGGCTGCGGCGGCTGCGGCAGATGCAGAGCGTGCGCGGCGTGCCGAGGTTGCGCGAAAAGCTGGAAATATTGGTTTAGCAGAATCAATTGAAAAATATCGACGTGAGCATCCGGTGCAAGGCACGGCGCAACAATTCGGCGCTTACGGCGGTGCCGATACCGGCGGGCTTCGCATCAACGAAAATCTGACGAAGATGTTGTCGGACCCGGCGCTGATAGCGGCAGGGGCTCGCCATCTCGAACGGCGCGATCTCGGCATTCCCGCGATTGGCGACGCGATGCGAAGCAGTCAACAACTAAGCAAATACGGTGATCCAATCAGCCAGACGCAGGCAGGCGAAAGTCTCCGTGAGATTAAAGAAAACACGACTGAGATAAGAGACGTTCTGACGTGGCTGCGCGATCAGATAGTCGCCGGGGAGCCAATCCCTGTTCAGGAAATGATCTGTAAGTGCGCGCAAGGCGGTCCCCGTGGTGGTGACGGCGACGGCAAGGGCGGTCCTTTTGTTGATCCACGCACCGGGAAGACTTTTGGTGATGGTGACGGTGGCCGCCTTAAAATTCCTACTAGCCCTGCCGAAGCGCCAGAAACATTAGAGGCTGCGCGCAAAGGCGGCTTTATGCCGGACGGCCAAGGGGGCGCGCTCAGCGGAACGCTCGGCCAGCAGCGGCAGCAAGTTCTCGCGCAAAATCCAAAACTCAAGCAAATGCTTCTTGCGATGGCGCAAGGCGAAGTTGGCGGACAGGGCAAGCAGGCCGTACAGGCGTGGTTGGAATCGACGCTAAATTGGGGCGTTGCGCACCCGGGTCAATTAGCGCAGCATTTGCAAAGCAGTTATTATCCGCCAGCGACGCGCGGACGCATGCGCGGTGGTGAACAATGGGCTGGCATTTTGGATCAAGTGCTTGCCGGTTCGACGATTGCTGGTCCGTCAACTGGTAACGAATCAAAACCGCTTGGCATCACCAAGAGCGGAGGAGTCGTCCAGCGTTTTGGTGGAGAAACTTTCGGCGTCGAACCTGATGCTGGATCACGCGCTTTCGCGGCAAAATTTCGTGGCGGCGGTTTTCCCGCTACTGGTGGCGGCAGCGGTGCCGGTAGTGGTTGGACAGTAGGTGGTATTCGGCAAGCACTTAGTGGTGGTCAAGGCAGCGATGTCAGCACGCCCGAGAGTGGTGCGACCGGCGTGCCAAGCGCTATTCTGGCGAAGGCAAAGCAGGTTGCGCAGTTGGGTGGCGGACCAGCGGTCTTCCAGTTCATGGCTTCGATGGGGCATCCCAAGGCGGGCAATTGGTGCGGCGAGTTCGCTGCATCGGTTGTGAAAGCGGCTGGCGGCACGCCGCCGCGCAACCCGGAAGTTGCTTCCAACTGGCGGCACTTTGGGCATCAGGTTGCGACGCCGATGCCGGGTGACATTGCCGTGCGCAGAGGCACACCGACAGGTTCAACAGGCAGTCACGTTACCGTGGTTGGCGCAATTGATCCGGGTGGCGGCGGCTTCACTGCAATTGGTGGCAACCAAGGCCGCATGGTTTCGCATTATGCAACCGGATCGTATCAGTTCTTTCGCGGCGGTGGCGGCGGCGATTATGCCGGTGCGGGACAAGTGCCTATGACCGGCGGTACGTCTGCGCATGTGCAGCATGCTCGCGCTGGCATGAGCCATCCTTTCCATCATGCCGCCCATCCCCATGATCGCAGCGGTGCCGACATCAATATCCACGTGACTGCGCCAAGAGGCGACCGGGTTTCGCACAGCGCCCGTGGTCGAGGAATGCTGGCGCATCCGAAGGTGAAGACGAGCCGCACGGGGCAGATGCGCTCGGCCGGTCAAAACGCTAGAGACGAAGCGAACCCATACGGCGAGGAATAAGTGCCGAATGGTTTTAGCCCCACTGGCCCCGTAGTACCCACTGATCCTGCCAAGGTCGCGGAGCAAGCGGGTCTCTCCCAGAGGCTAGGCTTTCCATATCAGGGGCGGGCCGTCGTGGTTATCGACGGCAGCGTCTATTGGGAATGGGAGTCGGTCAGCGTTCGTGCTGCGGCCTACGAGAACACCCGCACCGCTCGGTTCACTTGCTCGGAACAGACGCCCACGCCGAAGTCGTGGTCGGCGATGCGTATTGTCCCGGGACAGAAATGCACGGTTTATCTCGACGGCTATCAGGCGATGACCGGCGAGGTCGTCACCCGCACCGTGTTCTACGACGCCACTCAGCATTCCGTTGAAATCCAGGCACAGGGCAAGTCTGGGCGTTTGTCGAACGCTTCAATCGTTTCGCAGACCGGCAACTGGAAGAACATCGACTTTCATCAATTGGCGACGCTGCTGGCGCAGCCGTTCGGCGTCAACGTGACCGGCCAGCCCGGATCGAATCAGCAGTTTCCGCGCGTCTCGGCAACTCCGGGTGAAAGTCCGTGGGAACTCATGGAGCAACACGCGCGCGCGACCAAAACGCCGCTGAGCGAGAACGCCCAAGGTCAGATCGTCATGGGCGTCATGGGTATGGGCACATCGGTGATCGAGGGCATCAACATCCTCGAAGGCCGCGAAGTGATCCACAGCCTTGCGAGCGTGGGCGGCGGCGGTGTTCCCGGCGCGTCCGGCGAAGGTGGCCCCGGTGAGGGATCAGATTTCAACTCGATGGGCCAGCGTCCCGGGACCGACGATAGTTATGGTGCCAAGGCAAATCAGGTTCAATCCGAGCAACCCGCGATCACCACGGATTTCAACCAAGGTTTTTTGCCGAAGCAGCAGGTCAGCGAAGTCCCGGCGTGGACGAATCAGCAAATGGATAATCGCTCCAACATGGAAGCGATGTACTCCGATACGTTGCAGATTTGGGTCAACGTCGTGACGCTCGGTTGGCAGCGTAATTGCTCGGTGCCGGGAGCGGGCGGACTCTGGGAGCCGTTTGATCAGGTGACCGTTCTATCGCCGATGTTGGTGATGTACGGCCAGACGCTCCAACTCAAGGCGGTGACGTGGATGCAGGACAATACCGGCGGCACGGTTTCGCACGTTGAGCTTGTCAACGGCAAGGCGATGAATCCGCAAAGCGTTCCCGGCAATGTTCCATCTCAACAAGGCAGCAGCAGCGAAGGCCAAGGAGGGCCGGGATGACGGTTCGAACGACGACGAAACGAGCTTGGATGACGGCGCATAGCGGCAGCGCCCGTGCCACCGTTCGCGAGTTCGACGACAATCACCTCTGCCAGCAGGTCAAGCAAGGTGACGTTGGCTACAGCGAAACGCAGGAAGATTATGAGGTGTGGCATCCGGCGGGCATGACCAGCGTATGCATGAAGCAACAGCAAGATCAACAAGGGCAGCAGGGACAACAGGGCCAGCAAGGCGGCGGGCAAGGCGGCGGGCAAGGCGGCGGGCAAGGCGGACAAGGCGGCGCGGAATACAACAAGAACCAACCCAAGGGCGATGCAGCCGAGGCAATCCACGTCTATGTTGGTGGCCAGCGGGCTCATCCAGTTGCATTCATCAATGATCGGCGGTGTCGACCGTATGATATGGAGCCCGGGGAGGGCGCGCTATACGACACCCAAGACGGTAAGCAGGTCGCGTACTTTCGCAACCGTGGTGACAGCAGCGACGGGTTCTATATCGTCGGTTGCGACGCAGAACAACAGCAGCAGGGCCAAGGCGGCGGCGGCGGTAGTGGCGGCGGTGGCCCGAGCGCGGCGGCAGCAGCGGCGAGCGGCGGAAGCGGCGGAAGCGGCGGAAGCGGCGGCCAATCGACTGATCGCGCTGTCTACATTCGGTATGCGCAGAAAAAGAAACAATCGCGCAAGCCGCAGAAGAGTCAACAGGGCGGTCAGGGCGGCGGCGCGGCGAGCGGCTCTTCGGGCTCGGGTGGCCAACAACAACAGCGCTACAAGCACGAAGGCGACGGCGTCTTAACGCAAGTCAAGCTCGACAAGAGCAAGATCGATTTCTCCGATAACGGCGGGACCGTCGGCCACTATGACAGCGGCAAGAAGGATTGGCTGCACCACGACGGCAGCGGTGCCACGCATTCGACGCGCGCGGACAAGCAGCACAGCCACATCAAGCACGACGGCGCTCATGTGTGGGTCGACGGCGATTGCAAGAAATCAAAGCCGTTCGTGCTCGCTTCCGACGATTGCTCATGAGTGTTTGGTGGATTTGTCCTTGGGACAATGAGGTCACCGTCGATGATGCGCCGTGCAAAGGCATCGATTGCTCGGCGATCCCGAAGAACGTCTACATGATCTTTTGGTATGCCCACAGCCGAGAGGGCGAAGTCGCCTATCGTGATCGTCTCGGCATTCGCGAGCCGTTCGATGACTTTCGCCCGCTCGTCGGTTATTTCGATGCATGGCTCTATGCCGCGATGCGCCATCCCAAGCATCCGATCACGCTGGCGCAGGCGAAGTTCGTCAAATCGCGGATGGTCGATGCTGTCACGACTGACGGCCGCAAGCACAAGAATGTCATCGCTGGGCTGAAAACTGTGCAAGAGGTTGCTGACTACGACATCATGAGATCGGATTAAAAATGCCGACGACCATCTATGGAAGAGCTTTAGGTGCGCCCGGATCTCCCGGGCAGCAAGCGCCATTCACATTTCCTGTCGCGAGGGGAACGTATAGCGGATCGATGCTCGACCAGAGCCCCGCGCTGTGGCGACGCAAGCTGCGGCAGGCGAGCTTCAAATCGGCGGCATTTCATGTCGAGACGCAGGGCCGCGTGAGCGGCCGTCGAACTGTTTTGCATCAATATCCCAAGCGCGAAATTCCTTGGGCCGAAGACATGGGACTCGAAGCACGGCGTTATCAGATCACCGGCTATGTGATCCAACGCTGGTCAGCGGTTAGGGGATTACCGGGAACCCAGACCCAGGCGTATTTGGCGGACGTTGGAAACGGCGGCGTCGGCAACATGCCCTACAACTACGACGAGGCGCGCGACAATCTGATCGAGGCGCTCGAAAGCATCGGCCCCGGCACGCTGGTCGATCCGTACAACAATCGCATCGGCCCGATGATGTTTCAGTGCGAGCGCTATTCGCTGACCGAGACGCGCGAGCGGGGCGGCTACGCACAGTTCGAAATGGCTTTCGTCGAGGCCGGTGTCGGTACGTTCATGCCTACGCTCGATACTGCGGCTGCGATTCAATCTGCATCTTCCGACGCGGTCACCGCCGCAGCAAGTATGGCCAACACCGCACAGGCCGCCGCCAACGCGCTCGGCATTCCTCAGGCGACAGCGCCCGTAGTCCCGCCTAGCAGTCTCGGCCCCGGCTAACTCCCGCTCCGTTTCATTCTCTCCGTAACCACGAACCCGTGGGCCGCGCGCCCGCGAACAAGGAGGCTTTGCCATGCCCGGTGCATGTCAAGATTGGGTGCTCGACAACGGACTCGTTGGCTTGAAGAACACCGCGACACATATTCACATTTTGTCGCAACAGCCGATGTCGTTCGCGGACATCGCGACCTACTCGCTCGGCAATATGAACTTCGGCGCGGGCAATACATTGACCGGGCCTTTTGCGAGATCCCCTAATGGGAGAAAGGTCACGACGGTCGCAGTTACCTCGGGCTCCGTGACAGGCACGGGCACGGCAACTCGATGGTGCATATCCGATTCAGTTAATAGTCGGCTATTAGTAGATAATGATTTAGCTGCAAGTCAGGCTGTAACTGCTGGGAATGTTTTTAGTTTGCCAGCTTTTGACTTTGGTATTCCTGGCTCGTAAACACGATTGTCTTCATAAATGCCTAAAAGCCTCACACACGGCTTTGTCTCGGCGCTTACCGATGGCACCGACGCGACGCTCGTGCGGCCGTCGAACTGGAATGCCGATCACAATCTGTGGCTCGGCTATCGCACCGTTACGGGCACGACGGACACGATTGCGAATGCTGATCATCTGACACTAATCACCTACAACAACGTCGGTGCGATTGCTGTCTCGCTTCCCGCGCCCACGACCGGGCCGCCCGCAACGATGCCGTCGGGTTGGGTGACGACGCTGCGTAACATCAGCGCAGGCGTTGTTACGGTCACTGGCGGTGGCGGCGCGACCATCAACATCGCCGGGATCGCGAACGCATCCTACGCGCTCAACCAGGGCGACACGCTCGAAATCCGCTCGCAAGGTACGCCCGCTTACTTCGGCGTGCTGACGAGATCGCCGAGCCTGATTCTGCAACCGGGCGTCACGAACACGATCACGGTTGGCTACACGTTCACGCCCAACAATCTCGGCAACATCGCGACTCCCTTCACGCCCAACCCTGCGCTCGGCAACTATCAGTACGGGACGAACAACGGCGCGTTCACCTTCAATGCGCCCGCGAACGATTGCGCGATGGACATCCTGATCACCAACAGCGCGACGGCGGGAGCGATCACGTTCTCGGGCTTCACGGTTGGCGCGAATGTCGGCGACGCGTTGACGACGACCAATACTCAGAAATTCATCATCTCGGTTCGGCGCATCAATGCGATCTCAACTTACACGGTGAAGAGTCTTCAATAATCATGTTCGTCGTGGCCGCATATTTTGCACTTGTTCGGCGCGGGTTGCCCATTTGCAATTTGTTGGCGAGTACCATTCATCGTTGTTTATTCGCTCGATTGTCAATTCCGGCGCGGGTTTTCTACCCATATCAGAGAGGAAGTTTTCGAACGAATTACGCCAACGGTCACAGACACCGATGCCTCGTCCGCCGTAATCTCTATAGCTTTTTACATTTGGATTATAGCAACGCCGAATCATGCTTGCCCAAGTCTGATATTCCACTGTCTCAATGCCGCCGCGAGTTTCACCGTGCGTTGCGTGGTTATTTCCTTCTCGAAATAGACACCCGCAAGATTGTGTGTGTCCTGATCGGAGATCATTAGTGGCGACTTTGGTTAACTCTCCGCAGTCACATTGGCAGAGCCAAACCGAATTTCGGCTCGTTTTGCTGCGCGGACCTAAATTCTTGAGCGCGATTAGACGGCCGAATTTTTGTCCGGTGATGTCGAGAGGTTTTCTACCAACCATGGGCCAGAGTATACGCCACATCATCAAAGCACTGCAATGATCATCCTGCCTGACCGCAGCGCACCGCGCGCGAAGCTTCTTCTTCCGCAGCGGCGGCTGGAATGGGATCAGCCGTCGCAGCGCGTGGGTTTCGGCATTCCAGATCAGACGCGCTTCCGGCTCACTGCGTTTCTCGATGACGGCGCGATCCGCTGGCGCGGTTGGTTTGACGACCGCGAGGATGCCGACGCGTTTCTCTTCGCGATGGCTTGCGGCTCGTTGCATTACGAGCGCGAGCTTTGGCGCTTGCCGAATCCGTGGTGGCATCCAGATCTCGGCGAAGGGCTGCGTTACGACTTCGCGACGGTCACATTCCTGACATCGTCGCCCGGGACCAATCAGTCCTGGGCCGTTCCATCCGATTACAATAGCGCAAACAATCTTGCCGAGACCGTCGCAGGCGGCGGCGGTGGTGGGTCGGGTACTGGCGGCGGTGGTGGTGGCGCTTACTCGGCGATTGCAAATCTCACGCTGACGCCAAGCGGTACTGCCACGCGCAGAACAGGAGCGCAGGGCGCGGGCGGTGTCGCTGGTAGCGGAAGCGGAGTGACCGGCGGCGACTCATGGTTCAACGGCACGACGCTGGCCAACTCATCGGTTGGCTCGAAAGGCGGCGTGGGAACTACATTTGCATCAGGAACGGGAGGGGCAGGGGGCGCGGCAGCAAGCGGCATCCCGGCTTCCGGCGGCACGCGATATAGCGGCGGCACTGGCGGCTCATGCAGCGTCGGCACCGGATCAGGCGTCGGCGGTGGCGGCGGTGGCGGTGCCGCCGGGCCTTCCGGCAACGGCTGGAATGGCGGCGGACAAACGAGCGCGTCTGGGGCTGTTGCCTACGGCGGTGGTGGCGGCGGTGCAGACGATCGATCAGGCTCGAACGGCTCTCCCGGCACGACACTAGCTAGTGGCGGAAGCGGCGGCAGAGGCCCGGCAGGGGCGGCTGGACCCGCGTCTGATACAAGCGCGGCGGCCGGGACTGGTGCGGGCGGCGGCGGCGGTTACGTCGCGAGCCCTGCTGGCAATGGCGGGACTGGCAGCGAGTGGGATTCGACGCACGGCTGTGGCGGCGGTGGCGGTGGCGGAAATGCGGCCGATGGTGCTGCGGGAGGGGGTGCAGCCTATGGCGGCGGTGGTGGTGGCGGCGGAATCTCGACCAGCGGCGGTCAAGGTAACGCAGGCGGGCAAGGAATCGTCGTCATAACCTACGGGCCGTCGCCTTCGGTTGGCTTCAACTTGGCGATGATGGGCATGTAGGATGTCCGGCGCTTTCCAAGCCAATGCATTTCAGAACAACGCATTCCAAGCGGCTGTCAACCTTGTCGCCGCGAACTACTCGCTCGGCGCCCTGGCTTGGACCGCGCCCGCCGTCACGCAGAATCATCATCTCAGCGCGAACGCCTATTTGCTTCAAAATCTCGACATCCCTCTCGTCGGTCGCACGACAATCGCGCTCAATGTTTTCTCGTACTCGCTCAAGCCGCTCGCTTGGTCGTCGGTCGGCCCGCTCAGCTTCAACTATCATTTCAGCGCGACGGCTTATTCGCTCGGGCATCCGGTCTTCGCGACCCCGACTCTATTCTCTTCGAGCAATCTCAAGCCATGCACCGCGAATCCTTATTCGCTCGGGCATCCGGTTTTTGGCACGCCGAATATTCGGCAAGTGCAAGCGCTTTTGGTCGGGCCTTATTCGCTCAAGCCTCTCGATTTCAAAACAGTATCGATAACCTCGAATTACAGGCTTTTCGCGAACGCATGGTCAGTTAGCGGGCTCGATTTTGCAACGCCTCCGCTCGGCTTCAATTACCATCTTCAAGCGAATGGCTTTTCG
>Ga0126381_100001642_pt1 | contig 23902 bp, 39 predicted proteins | sample PanSoiMetPlot_28_FD_96465 | JGI IMG/M metagenome (GOLD analysis project Ga0126381, IMG submission 96465) | Tropical forest soil microbial communities from Panama - MetaG Plot_28 | ecosystem: Environmental > Terrestrial > Soil > Tropical forest > Bulk soil | place: Panama | collected 2016-02-17 | reverse complement strand
CGTGCCGCGCGCAGGCCAATGAGGAACGGCGCCTGAAAAGGTGTGTGGTCTGCCCATTTGCAGTGGGTGACTGTATTGCCCGGACAGTCCGCAATTATGTGATGCGGCGCAAGACTTTGCGAAAACAGTGCACGCGCGCGACGTTTTCGCAGCCCATTTCGACCCTTGCCGCGCCTTGATGCCGGGCCTGCACCAATCCGCGGCCATACCGGGGCGCTGCCGCCCCGATACAGGTCGTATCGACTCCTAGGCGTCAGTTTGCCGTCCAGAGTGGCGGAAGTAGCCCCAAAACGCGAGCAGTGAAAGCGCTACGAACACAAACGTTTCCACGGAGGCCGGTTGCTCATAGGGATAGGTGGCGAGCCCGAGTCCCTCGATGATCCAGGGACCTGTCGCTGCGAGGCTCATGACGAGCGCCAGGAGCATGAAGCCCCACCGCCTCTGCAATGCCAAAGCGGCACCCGCGACGGCGATGGCTGCACCACAGCAGGCGATGCCGATGCCCCACAGTCGCCAGTGGTGCAGCCACGTCGAGCTGTCAATCGCAGAAGCCTCGCCCGCACGGGCTACAGCGCTCGTCAGGGCAGCCATGGACGGGCCACGCATGATTCCCGCGATGCCAGCCGCTGCGACCATGATGCCGAGAAGCAGGATGGCGACGCCGCCGATGCGAACCGACACAGACTTACGACGCATGCGGGAGGCGAACACCGAGCTGAGCTTCGGCCGCGGCAATGTGCGCTTCGGTCGTCGGAAAAGGCAACATGCCCCCGGTGTTCAGCTGGCGGCGGGGTTAAGCTGCCGCTCGCGCAAATACAGAAACAGAGGTAGCCCGCAACTGACACCAATCAGGCAGGTCGCTGCTACCGGCAGCCACAGCATACGCATCTTGCGTGCCGTCCCCTCATGGAAGATGAACACGAATAGGACCCAAGCCGAAACGATGGCGTCCAGCCCGAAGAATGCGCTGACGCGGCCAAGAAATAATTCGGTGAAGAGCAGTCGAACGTTCAGACCATGCGCGGCCAGCCATGGAACGAACTGCGAATACGGTAGCACGGTGCCGAGAACCGCCAAAAAGAGGTATAGCCAGCGCATGAAGACACCTCAGCGCGAGTGAACGGCAGCCTGACCCTGAGGCGCGGCACCTCGCTAACGGACCCCTGCGAAACCAGCTGGGCGCAACCGCAACCACACCGTAACGGGCGCCAGCCTACATGTCTTCCGGCACCAAACCATAGAGGGCGGCAGCGCGTGCGATTCCATGCATCACGATCCGGTTGCGCGATACGGCCTCAAACCTGGCTCCGGCCTTTTCAGCGACACGACGGCTGAAAGTGTTGGTCGGCAGGCAGACGATCTCGAGTCGGGAGAGCCCCAATGCGCCGAAGGCGTACTGTGCGACGAGCCGCACTGCCGCGGAAGCAATCCCCTGGCGCGTGCACGACGTTCGGACCCAATAGCCCACGTTCGCGAGGCGGTTGGGTTTCACAACGTGATTGATCCCGATGCCGCCGAGAAAGGCGCCATCGTCCGCCGCAACTATCGCGAAGGGGTAATCGGTTTGTAGCGCCCACGCCTCGCCGGCGAGCTTGATGAAGCGCGCGGCCTCTTCATGAGAGTAGCCGGCGTGGCACCATTGCAGCCAGGGACTTACCTCCCGAATGGATTCCGTGACTGCCGAGTGCAGCGCCTCACAGTCTTCCGGGTAGTGAGGGCGTAGCAGAATCCTTCCGTCGGTAAGCTGAGGCAACACAGGCATGCGGGCTCACGGATTCTCCAATGATGAGCAGGCCGCCGCCTCGATTTCAACTCCGATACTTACTTCTTGACATCAGCAGCCAGCAACCGCTTTAGCTTCTTTTCGTCCAGGTCTTTTCCGAGGTCCTTGAGACCATCGACCACATGCGGATCCGTAAATAGACCGCGGGTGGCCACCTGTCCGAGGATCTGAAACGCGTATTCGATCGTCTGCGACCCCTCGTTCTGAACTGCCTGCTGCGTCTCCGAGCGACAGGATTCGAGCAAGAGTCGCTGAAAAAGTGCGGCACCGTCCTTCGTGATCGAGTCCCGCTGTTGCGTCGAGATCACCGACATCGAATGCAGATCCGGATGAAGTGCGATCACGCTGAAAATCCACTTCACCAGGACGGTGCGGTCTTGAGGGGAGGTGGATTTTACGAGGCACTTCCCCATGTCATCGGCGTACGGTCCAGCAATCGCGGCCTGGGATATGGCCCAGACTGCGGCGATCGAAATAGCGTATGCCAGTAAGTTTGGACGTTTCATCTGCTCACCCCAACAGTAGTCAGAGGCTGGTCCCGGCGGATCAGTGGCGGCGCGGGGTAACCTGCCGGTGGCGCGATACCCGAGCTCGTCGCGGCTAGTCTCGCCCCGCGTCTGCGGCGCGAAACCACGAACGGTTCACGGATCCAGCCAAAGATTGTCAGGGTCCAGCCGAATCCTTCGTGAGCCTCGATAACCGTTCCCATTCATGAACATTGCAATTACGTGACCTGGCCTCTCGGCGGCCGGCGTGCGCGGACACACTGGCCGTTCATTCACGGCCTCCTTCAACGATTGTGAGGAGAGCGGGTGATGTTCGAGGCGTGGAGGTGAACGATGAGCCAGCGAGCACCTTGCTGGTGCAGCACGACAGTGCGGCGCCCAAATGACGCATTCGGGCGTTTGAATTCAAAGGTGACGATTGCGGTGTCGTTGAACCGCTGTACGCGCACGTTCTCAGGGACGATATGGGGACCTGGATGATCGGTTTCTCCGCCGGTCGCCTCGAACACGGCGCGGAATGTGCGCTCAATAGCCGCGCGACCATCGAGACGGTGAAGTGAAACCACCTGCGGGATGTCGGGGTTGAATACCGACGCGTCGTCGGCGAAGCAAGCCCGGAACGAACTCCAATCCAGCGCATTGAACGCCGCGATGAAGCGCTCAAACGCTGCCTGCGGAGCTTCGACGTCCTGAGAATCAGTGGTGGCGGCGACACACGACTGAGTCAGTGCGGCAAGGATCAGGGCGGCTCCTGCCAGGTAGAGCGCTACATTACGTTGTGACACACGTACTCCTTACGGCCTGGATGGCAGGTCGCCACTTGAGCCACACACGGGGCACACCTGCTGCTCATGGAGCCACTCGAGCCACCGTCCGGAGCGCTGCCTGGCGGCGCGCCAGATCCAGTTAGCGCGACAAACAGGACACCTGACACTCCCGAAGAAGATCAACAGACTGACGGCAGCAATGATGGCCGAGGCGCCTGAGTAGAGTGCCAGTTCGCGACCGGTAATCCCACGAAGAAACAACCGAGCCACTACGTGGATGACGATTGCCAATACAACACCAATGGTGGCGAGGTGCAGCTTCCACGCCTGGTGCGTTCGATCAATCAGCGGGCCGTAGCTGCTCACCGGTCACCTCACCGCGAGGAGACGCTAGCCCCTCGAGACCCTCGCGGAATGCCACGCAAGACCAATAGCGGCGACCCAGAGGCCGAGATCTGCTACGTAGTGCAGGAAGAGATGGTGGTGAACGATAAATAGTGTATCGGCGGTGTGACCACGCAGGAGCGAACGGAGCTCGATGTACTCAACCAGCGCGACGATCTGATCAAGGAGAACCAGCGCAAAGCCGACGGCAACCAGTGCCGCTGCAGGAGAGTGAGCGTGCTTCCACAACACTGCGCCCGCGCCTGCGATGAGCGCGTACGCAACCGTCGCCAGGAGCGCCGCTGCGATGGTGGTGGTTAGCACGCCGGTCTCGCTGCTTCTTCCGACCACGGACCTCTGCAACGCTGGCTAGGCGCCACGCAGCACTCGACGGAAGTAAACGACGCGCTCCGTCTCCTCGAAGCCCAGAGCGCGGTGAACCAGGTGCGCCGCGCGGTTGTCGATCAGAGCATCCGATGCGAGCTCAATACAACCTTCGCCCAAAGACCACTGCACCACCGATTCGACCAGAGCCCGCGCCACACCCCGGCGCCGTGCACCCGGGACCACATACAAGCCTTCCAGAAAAGCTACCGGCGAGGTGCTCGTGCCGTTGACGTAGTCGCCGCGCTTGGACGCCTCGACAAAGCCCAAAACGGATCCGTCGGTGGAGACCGCGAGGCGCAGGTAGTGCCCTCGGGCGATGGCGTCCGCCATCCCCGACAAGTGCTCGGCTTCCGATGCGGTCGGCCACAAGGCCGAGCGCAGCGCCAGCCAGTCGCCGTCAGCGCTGTTTCGGGGAGGAGTGATCTGCATGGTGGATTATCAGGCCGCATCCGGATCGTCATCGACCACCGCGTCGGCTTCGATCTCAACCAGCCAGTCCCGATCGATGAAGCCCGCAACCTGAATTACGGTGCATACTGGCCGTATGCCGCGGAAATACTCACCGTGGACACCAGCCACCAGCGGCCAGTCCTCAATGCGCGTGAGCAGAATCCTCGTCCGCACCACGTGGCGCCGCGATGCGCCTGCACCCTCGAGAGTTGCCGCGATGATCTCGAGGCAGCGCCGCGCCTGCGCAGCGGCGTCGCCACGGCCGACAGTGTTGCCGTCGGGTCCAAGAGGTGCGGTACCCGCGACGGCTACGATCGCACCGGCACGCACCGCCCGCGAAAAGCCGACTTTCGCCTCATAAGGGCTGCTGCTCGAGACGAGTTTGCGCATGGTTTACTCCAGGTCCACTGTCAATCGACTTCCTCGAAGTGCCGCGCCCGTCGATCATATTCGATCATCATGTCGGCAGCGTTGGCTGGGAGCACCGCCGCCTCCGAATCCGCGCCGGCAAACCTGGCGACGGCATCCATAGAGTCCCACCTCGTAACGATCAGGAACTCGACCCCGCTCCCAAGCGGGCGAGAAAGGATCGAGGCGTCGACGAAGCCCGGGATTTTCCGCAACGCCGGAAAAGTCTCAGCGCGCAGATGTTTGACGTAGTCCTGCGCGCGGTCCGTATGAGCCAAACAGCGCCATTGTCTCGAGATCACGGTGCTCTCCTGCGTGGCCAACCGCGAAGCGTTCACTAGCCTCTCCAGCGGTAGCCAGAGGCCGGCCGCAAGATCCACCGCAAATTCCGCGGTGGTGCCACCAGCTCAATCGCAACCACACGTCCAAAATTATCCAGCTGCAGGCGGGCATAGGGCGCGTCCGAGAATGCGATGACCTGACCGAGCTTCTGCCCAACGACGTTGCGTTCCACGGCATTCAAGTGGCGCTGCGGCTCGAGCGCGACCAGTCCAACGTCGGTCTCCGGGTCATAACTGACGGCCTTTACGGTACAGGCTTCCAACTCGCGGGCAAGATCAGCGCGCCCTGTGCCGCGCAGCTCCAACGACAAATCGAAGGCGAGTTCCGGGAAGGCGCCAGCGAAGGAGCGCATGCCAGCTTCTAGCCGCGAAGTTGCACGGCCGCCCAAGAACTCCGGGTAAGCGCCGCGGGTGCACACTGTCTTGCTGCACCGGCGGCGGCGAGCCACTCACCGTTCACGGGCACCTCCAACGGTTGCCAAACGCCGCTGTCGTTACACGATACCCCACAATTTCCATGGCTGCGCCAGGCAGCACCGCCCCGTACGACGGCGACCACTTCCGCGGCGCTCGGCCGGTCCCATGGTCACTCCTGGAGCGGCTGGAAAGCCGTAGTCACGCGCCCTAGGATGTCGGCATTCCCTACCTCGACCATGCACGTCGTTCCGATGCTGCACCAATGGATCCAAGAGGCGCTGGCGCTGCATCGTTCGGGGCGGCTTGCCGAGGCCGAGACGCTTTATCTGAAGGCGCTGGCGGCGGACCAGGATTGCTATCCCGCCCTGCATCTGATGGGCGTGATCCGGCTGCATCAGGGGCGTGCCAGCGAGGGGCTGCCGTATATCGAGCGCGCGCTCACGCTTCAACCCGGCGCACCAGAATCGCTCTCCAACTACGGCATCGCACTGGAGGCTGTGGGCCGCCGCGCAGAAGCGCTGAAGGCGCTGGAGAGCGTCGTGAAACTCAGTCCCAACGACAGCCGCGCCTGGAGTGATCGCGGCGCGCTGCTCGCCAAGCTCAATCGCAACGAGGAAGCGCTTGCAGATTTGGATCGAGCGGTGGCTCTCGATCCGGCCAGTGAAGACGCCTGGAACAATCGCGGCCTCGTCCTCATGGCGCTGGGTCGGCCGGAGCGGGCGCTGCAAAGCTACGACCGGGTGCTTCAGCTACGGCCCCACTACGTGGAGGGGCGTAACAATCGCGGGCTGGCGCTGAAGGCGCTGGGACGTGCAGTCGATGCGCTGGCGGAATTCGACCGCGTGCTTCAGCAGAAGCCCGGCCATGCCGGGGCTTTGGTCAACCGCGCGAGCGTACTGAGGGAGATGGGCGAGGTGGACCAGGCGCTGCAAAGCTACGACCGCGCGCTGGCAATCCAGCCCAACATGTCTGAGGCACTGGCCAGCCGCGCCAATTGTCTTTGGACGCGTAAGGGCGACTTGGCGGGCGCGATCACCGACCTGGAACGGCTGCTGGCGATCAGACCAGACTATCCGTACGCGCGCGGCAGTCTGTTGCATCTGAGGATGCATGCCGGGGATTGGGGCGATCTGGCGCGCGAGCGAGCCGCGTTGGACGAGGGCGTGCGCATGGGTAAGCGCGTCGTTGAACCCTACGTCTATCAGGGCCTCTCATGCTCGCCCGCCGATCTTCTCGCCGCGGCGAGAATCTATGTCCAGGACAAGTATCCACCCCGGGGTACTCCCCAACGCCGCCGCCGCGAGGGAAGAATCCGCGTGGGCTATCTCTGCGGCGAATTCCGCGCCCAGGCCACCATGTATCTGGCTGCCGGGCTGTTCGAGCATCACGACCGCACCCGCTTCGCGGTGAGCGGCTTCGACAATAGCCGCGAGGACGGGAGCGCAATGCGCGGGCGCGTGCTCGCCGCGTTCGACAAATTGGTCCCCATCCAGACGCTTTCCGATCACGATGCGGCGGACCTGATCACGGGTGAGCGGATCGACATACTGGTAAACCTCAACGGCTATTTCGGGGCTTTGCGCATGGGCGTCTTCGCCCACCGGCCCGCCCCGCTCCAGGTCAACTATCTGGGTTTTCCCGGAAGCCTGGGGGCGGACTATATGGATTACATCCTGGCCGATTCCGAGGTGATCCCCGGGGGCGAAGAGCAGTTCTATAGCGAGAAGGTAGTGCGGCTTCCGGGCTCATATCAGATCAATGACGGCGGCCGGTCCCGACCCGCCCTCAGTACACGGGCGGCGCACGGCCTGAAGGCGACCGACTTCGTCTTCTGCCACTTCAACGTCTCCTACAAGATCACACCCGAGATGTTCGCGCTGTGGCTGAGGCTGCTCGAGCAGGTCCCCTCGAGCGTGCTCTGGCTACTGGAAAGCAACGCGCTGTTCGCTGCCAATGTAGGGCGGGAAATCATGCGGGCGGGCGTCGATCCCACCCGCGTAGTCTTTGCCAAGGAGATGGAGAATTCGGCGCATGTCTCGCGCCTGGCGTTGGCCGACCTGTTCCTGGATTCCCTGCCTTACAACGCCCACACCACCGCCAGCGACGCGCTATGGGCAGGCCTTCCGCTCATCACCTGCCGGGGCGAGGCGTTCGCTGGACGCGTCGCAGCGAGTCTGTTGCGCGCCGTAGGCCTTCCCGAACTGATCACGGACAGTCTCGAGGAGTATGAATCGCTGGCGCTCAAGTTGGCCAAAGACCCTACACTGCTCCAATCGTATCGCGATCGTCTCACTCGCGACCCCGCCCGGCTCCCCTTGTTCGACACCGCGCGCACCACGCGGCACATCGAAGCGGCCTATGAGGAGATGATGGCGCGCTGGACTAAGGACATGGCGCCAGAGGGTTTTGCCGTATCGGGATAGACAACGTATCCCGGCTCCAACGGTTGCTAGGCGCCGCTTCGACCGATGAGCTCCACAACGCGTGATTCGACCGATTTGTCCTCGATCTTGAGTTCCGCGACCGCAATGGGCAACTTGAAACGCCGCGGGCCAGCGCTACCCGGATTGACATAGAGAACGCCGTCGCGCTCTTCAATGCGTGGCTGATGCGAATGTCCGGATACGACTACGCTGACTCCGGCGGCTCGTGGTTCTATGTCCAGCTGGGCGAGGTCATGAATCACGTACACGAATACGCTACCGAACCGGACCAGCTCTGCCTCTGGCAAAGAATCAGCCCACAAGCCTTTGTCATTGTTGCCCCGAACTGCTGTTGTGGGCGCAATCGCCGACAACTCTTGCAGAACGGACTCACCGCCGACGTCACCTCCATGGATGATGTAGTTGCAGCCGCGCAAGAATGCGCTGGCTTCCGTCCTGAGTAGACCGTGAGTGTCAGAGATGACGCCAACGCGGAGCACGGGCCGCCGCGCCTAACACTGAGGTTGAGAAACTTTCCAGAGGCGCCGATCAGCGCCGCGCGCGCTTGGTATTCTTGGGACCGCGGCGCAACCACTCGCCATTCACGGAACCCTCCAACGATTGCTGGAAGTCGCGGCAATCCTCAGAGCCGCGGTGTCATGGCCGCAGCTCTGGCAAGCCTTCGGGACCCAGAGATGGAATTTGGATGCGAAGGGAGCACCGCATAGAGGGCACTTGATCGCGCCTGATGCAAAGCCCCACGACACCAGGAGCCAGGGGATAGCAAGTACCACGATCAAGAACGCGTCAGCAGTCCAGATGGCTACCAGAACTGAGAGTAGGTCAGGAACCGCCCACCGAAGCACAAGCACCGACAAAGCGATTGCGATCAGGGGCACGAAGGAGTTGGCGAGTAGCCTGTAAATGCTCAAACGCCGCGTGCGAGCGGTCAAATGAGCCGTGAAGCCAGGTTGTTCCATAGCGGTTTCTAACGGCTAAGCTGCGGTGCCGTCAAGACGAGGCCGACAGGGCGCGATCTCCCACCGTTCACGGACTGCTCCAACGAAAGCGATAGCGATTGTTGGCGGCCATGGCGGCGCTGTCCGGACTTCCCTAGGGAGTTGGAAAAGTGCACCACGATAGCACCGTCGGGAGAACCACGCTTGCCGCTGCAGACCGACAGCGAATCCGAAGGCAGCACCTGCAGTCAATTCCAGGGCTGTGGCTGCAATCAGGTACAAGGCCTCGGTCGAGCCCGAGCACAACGACCGGTGCACGAAGGCAGGCGCCTCACACCGCAAATGAACGCTTAACAAGAACTCTCCAACGACCCATGAATCGCAGAAGCAGCACCTGGCCAAAGGCGTTCGAGGTGCCAACCGCGACCAGCATGGTCCCCTGCGTGGGAGCGGACAAGACCTCGAGCTTGAGGAAGTCATTCCGTTCACATGGAGCGATGGGAATCGAGTTCCCATTCCCGGCGCAACCCTTGTCTTCCGGCCGCATGGAGAACGACATCAGCCGCAGCGATGGGTGTGTGGCTTGAAGTCTTTCGAGGAGAGGGGCGCCAACCGAGGACTTTACGTATACGACTGAGCCCGTGGGAAATTGCGAAAGCGAACTGTTTGCTACGACCGTGAGCGCTTCAACCATGTCATCTGCCATGATCACACCTGGAGCGGTGCGTAGCGCCACGTATAACGCCAATAAGGCAGTAACAACCCCGGCGACGAAGGCGCTGATTGGAACTGCGGCCCGGACCATCGCGGGCGTCTAACGATGAGGTCGAGGGGTGGCCCACAAGCGACGGCCAAGCGCCGCCCGCGCGCACTGTCTTTCAGCGAGCGCGGCGCGTAACCACCCATCGTTCACGGACGTCTCCAACGAGTGTCAGGAGCCCGGCCGCTGGAACCGCTCACGAAATGACCCCTGCCGGTCTGTTACCAGATCGTCTACCAACCAGCATCGACCATCCAGCCCTTGCGTCAAGGTCATGATTACAAATTGCTGCGGTCCTCGCCCACCGAAGGAACCGCGGAAGGCGTAGTTCATCGAAACGAGAACGTGGTCTGGTCGCTCAAGGGACACGTAGAAGGTTGGATGGCCGGCGATATTCATATCGTCCGGGTGCGGCCAGGGCTGATACGCGACGCAAGACGCGCTCTTAGCGATGCAGTCCCACTCGCGCTTTAGTGCAGCATAGAAGCCGGGAGTTGTAACGTCGCGAAGCGTGGGGTCGGCTCTTTCGTAAAAGTGCGAGTGGCTCTCCCAAAATTGCCTTGCAGCAGCAGGTGCGTCGGTTGCACAGTCCGCGAGGGAAGCCGCTGGGAACAGTGCAGCGGAAGTTAGCAGTGCCAGGACGCGCACTTGGACCCCTGACGGTGAAGTCGAGGCGCCGCCCAGAAGCGGCCACCAGGCACCACAGAGACACGCCGTCTTGTCGCGCCCGCAGCACGTAACCATCCAACGTTCACGGAGCAGTCCAACGATTGTCAGCTGGCATGGCGTGCAACGATGGTCAGAGCAATGAGCGGCACGAGATTCAGAAGCAGAATGCCGACCTTGTAGACAGCCATTCCGCCATAGTGCAGGGCATCAAATTGAGCCGTCGTCAAACGGAACCAACGACCGTGCAGCCTGAACATCCAATCATGGGCGAGAGAGAAGGCCACGAACCACAAGAGCAAGATCAGATAGTTCAGGATGGTGCACCACAAGAGACAATCACTGAGTGGGAAGTGATTCATTGGGTCTCCGACTGTTAGAAGCGCCCAACAGAGCACCACTGTGCGCGTGCGGCGCCACTGGCGCAAGCCAAGGCAACATGGTCTTTACGAAGGCAGATCTACACCGCTGCCCAAACGCACTCGCCCCGATCCTGCGTCGCATCGTTACGCCTCAGCAATCGCCGCTACGCCTCAGCAATCGCCGCAATCGAGACCTTTAGGCCAGGTATCTTCACGGGCAACTTGGCCCCCTGCCGCGCCGGTGGATTGGAAGGAAACCATTTCAACCACTCCTCGTTCATGCCCTGAAAATCCTGCTCGTCGGCTAACACCACCGTCACGCTTGCAACCTTATCGAGCGAGCTGCCAGCGGATTCCAAGATGGCCGCGATGTTCATCAAGCATTGGCGAGTCTGCTCTTGAATCGTCGCCCCGACCAACGCCCCGGTCAGTGGATCATGAGGAGCCGTGCCGGACACAAAAATCAGTCCAGCAGCCCGGACGGCCTGGCTGTACGTGGCGGGTGGTTTGGCAGCTTTGGGCGTAGAGATTATCTGTCGAGACATGGAAGCTCCTTCGTGCGACGACGCGAAGTTAAACTGGTGAGCTCCGAGCCCTGACGGTCAGGCTGACAGGGCCGGCGGGAAGCGCTCGTCGAGCGCTGCCGGCACATACTGTCTCCCAGTGACCGCGGCGCGGAAGTGCCCCAGGGTTCATGGACGCCTCCAGCGGTCTGTCCGGCGTCAATTCAACCACCTCAGCGCCAGAGGCGACATTGGATCCAGACGTGAAACACGATCTGTGTGCCACGACTGCACTTCCGCCAATGTGTGTTCGGCCGGACGCGCTACCGCGACTTCGCCTGGCACCCACGCAACTGAGTCCAAATCCAGATGTGCAGCGCCGGAGCGAGCGGAGAGCCAAGCAGCCAGGGTTGATTTTCCCGAGCCTGAATTGCCGAGAATGGCGATACGCATAACAAATTGATGTGCCGGACCGTGAAGCTGAGGGCGGCCCAGAGCCGTTTACGGATCCTTCCAGCGATTGTTAGACGACCGCCCCATCAAAGCCTCCCAGTGAGGCCTCGCGCGCCGTGAGGTGCGCGCAGCGTGCGTCCAGTTCTGCGTACTCGTGAGAGAAGGCACGTTCAAACGAGCGATGAGCGTCTGCACTCTCCCAACGGTCGATTGTGATGAAGCGCAGGGGATTCGCACGATCCCGAAGTAAGATTGTCTCCACGTAACCCGGTGCCTTCCGAAAAAGAGCGACCCATGACCCATTCGGTCCATATTGTCGCTGAAACTCGTCGACCTGATCGGCTTTGACCACGTACTCCCAGAGGTAGGTGTAAGGGACCATTACATACAGCTCCCGTACGTCAAGTCAGCTCATAACGGTGAAGCTCGAGGACGCCCAGAAACGCCTCATCCAGCGCCGCAAGGCACATACTGTCTGGCGGCGCCCACGGGGCGTGCGGCGCCCGGTAAGCGCCGTGGGTGCATAGCGCGCCACCCACTCGATCTGGTCCAGTATCAGATTCTCGATGGAGTCAGATATCGGTGATACGGGGCCTGATGATAAGGATGAAGGGCCGCCCAGGCGCCGGGGGCGCGTCTTGGCGCGCACACGGAGCGCAACTGCCCAAGGTTCGCGAAACGGCTCCACCGATTGTTAGATCGCCAGCCGGGAGAGCAACTCCTCCGCGAGCTTGACGTATTCCGCATCCTGAAGTCGCTCGGCGTCCGCGCGGCCGCGCACGAGCTCCGAACGCGCCTCAGCGATATCCCCGAGATCGATGAGCCGAGACGCCAGGCAGATGCGCTTAGTATGCGTGGGCTCGTCAGGGTAAGGGGTGCTCTGCGCAATCGCCACTCGATACAGAGCCACGGCCTCCGCGGCATCGTCAGTATAGTCCGCAAGGGCTTCGGTAAGAGCCGGGTCGGCTTTGCCGAGCGCCTCCCGATGAGCGTAGAGGGCGCGCAAGGCAGCGAGCGCCCTTGCGAAGCGCTGAGCGTCGCCTGCCGCGTCGCTGACAAGAACCTCCGTGACCAGGTCAAACACCTCACCCTGCAGCTCTCTTGGAACCTCGCGCATATGCCAAGCCTGCGATCTAACGGCGAAGCAGATGGGCGGCCCAGAGGCGCTGGATTGGAACCGCGGGTGCACGGTCGCTTCCCGCACCCGCGGCGACACTACCAGCTCTCACGGGTGCCCCTCCAAACTGACCCGCACGGACCCGTCCCACGATTGTTAGCCGTCATTGCGATCGGGTTTGCCGCATCAACGGAGTAAAGGTGATCCCCACCAATAACCCCTCCGGGCCGATGAAGCGGCTGACTGTCTGGCCCCAAGGCTCTTTCTTGTTTTTAACTAGCATTCGATAGCCGCGGGACTCAAGTTCTGACGTCGTGCTCTCGACGTTGTCAACGTCAAACTCGAGCCATGCTTGCGGGGCGGCAACATCGGCTGGCCAGGAGTCTCTGCCGAAGCAGGAGCGCGCTGCCTGAGATAGAGGCCAGAGCGCGAAACTGTTCGACCCCTTCAATGCCTCGGTGTGAAGATACCCATCCTTCTCCTCCTTAAAAGGAATGTTGAGCGCCTGACCGTACAGGCTGCGGCTTGCGGCAGAATCGCGGACGATCGGCCCAAACCCAGCGATGAACAGAATTCGAATTTCGCTTCCTGCCATAACGGTTTCCTCCGTTCGTGATGAAGGACACTCCTGCCGCGGCTGGCTGTCAGCAGGCGCCGACCTCCTGCGAACGACAGCGAGAAACACGAAAAGAGAGTAACACCCTGGCACTGAGTGTCCATGACGGCTCACAGTGAAGTTGAGGTCCGTCCAGAAGCGCCGCTCAAGCGCCGCGGGCGCACACTGTCTTTCCGCACGCGCGGCGCGGTACCACCCACCGTTCACGGACCACTCCAGCGATTGTTAGGAGCCCGCTCAGCCAAAGAAGCAGTCATTGCGGTCTTCGTGCACCAGGGTGACGAATTCATCGATGCTGTCAACGACTGGCACGGGCTGGTAACTGTGCCATTTCATGTCGTGGCGGAGCCAGAAGACGCGCCAGCGGTGCAGTGAACGTACGTAGGTCGCCTTTGCGACAGGGAGCTCAATTTTCTCACCAGGAGAGCCTCCGTAAGCTCGCCGCACTTCAAGGATCTCCACGCTCTGACCCGAGACCCGAAACGCGAGGTCGACTTCCTGGCGAAGGTGAGGCGGAGGACGGCGGCGCTCCACGAAGGCGCCCACCGCCTTGCGCACGCGCGCCGTTTCCAGTTCAGTAAGCGCCACAGCAACCGACTCCCGACGGTGAAGTTGAGGGGCCGCCCGGAAGCGCCCGATTAGAGCCGAGGCTGCACAGGTCGTCCCGCACTCGCGCGACACTACCGACGTTCACGGGCCCCTCCAACGATTGTTTTGCGTCATCGCGACTCGACGGGGAACCGTGGAGCCGGGTGCGCCCCGAGCTGCAGGAAGGTGCTCAGTGCCACTAGCGCGCTACGGATCTGTTGGGCAATTGCAGGCGTACCGACCATCTGGTCCTCCGTAACGCAACCCCCGAGCAGCGGCACACTAATCGAAGCTTCGTCCACTAGCGTGGCTGACATGGTTTTGAGCACCTCGAGCAGCGAGTCGTACGCATGATGCGCCCGGGGCGACGTGTTGATGACAGCGACGGGCATTGCGACGAAGCCCTCGTAACTGACGAGCCAGTCGAGAGCGTTTTTTAACACCCCGGAGATGCCGTGGGCGTATTCAGGACTCGCGATGATGACGGCGTTCGTAGCACCGACCGCTTCTCTGAACAGGGTGACGCTGCGTGGTGGATCAGGTTCGAGATCTGCGTTGAACGGCGGTAGGGACCCGAGAGCATCACACACAGTAATGTGTAAACCAGGAGGGGCCAGACGGGATGCCGCGCGACAGAAGGCGGCATTGATGGAGGACGCCCTGAGGCTGCCGGCGACGGCGAGAACGTTCATGTCGGCCACGTGCGCCAGAATACAGTGTGCGCCACGTTGCGCTTGATCGGCGTGTCTGGGCGGACCGTCAACTTCACCGTTAGCGCGCGTGGCCACGCACCGTTCACGGTCCCCGCCAATGATTGTTAGAGGTCATGCCGCCTCCGCGCGAGCCGTACCTGGTCGTCTTCCAATGCTGCTTCATCTGGGTAGTGAACTACCCCGCTAAAGGTTGTGTCTATCAAGACTCCGTCGTGGAGATGTGTCCACTGGTGCTTCGTATCCGGGTGAAGAAAGATGCCATCCTTGATGCATGCAACGACGACCCCCTCGTGCCTCACATCGATAGTGACCACGTCTCCAACGTGAATCGCCTGGCCGTCGTGGTAGCGCATAACAGGACCTCTAAACGGTGAAGTTGAGGGGCCGCCCAGAAGCCCCACCAGGCGCCGCGGGCACACTTTCTTCCGCGCCCGTAGCGCGCAGACGTTCAATTCGAGCAGAAACGCGTCAGTGGGTGGGGCGGTGGCAGGAAAAATAGCTAGCACGTGCCGCCTTAGCCTCATCGGCAGCAAAGGGGATGCAGCCGAATTGTGCGACTAACCACGCGGTGCGCGCGAGATACGTGCCTTCACCACTTCCCAGGGGATGCTCTGTCCAATACCAGAATCAAGCTCTTTAGCACGGCGGTCAATCTCGGAGCGCCAGGCCTCCTCGACACCCTCCTCAGCTTCCGCATCGAGGCTGTCAAGTAGCGCGTCAATGAGGTGGGCGCACTCCCGCTCAGGCACAGCCAATGCCGTGCACAGTATTTCGTCTCTCGAAGCTGCCATGGTCAAGCTTACTCCTGCGCCAAACGAGGCGATATGTGCCGTCTAACGGTGAAGTTGGGGGGCCGCCTGGAAACGCTCATCAAGCGCAACCAGCGACCGCTCACGGACTCCTCCAACGATTGTTAGAGGCCATGCCGGCTTGCGCTGCCTTCCGGAAGCTACCGGATCAAGTCCTGATCATTCCCGCTCAATACCCTTTGAACGCCGCCATGGTCAGCGCAGCTGTGCGCATCGACTTTACCGCGGAAAAACGTTCCATCGTGACACTGTGCCGTCGCTCCGAGAGCGCTCCATTGAAGGTCGTCTGGCGGCGCAGGCTTCGAGGAGGGGTTAGGACTTGTTGGAGCAGAAACCCGTGGTGGAGCGCTCGGTTGCGTTTGTGCCTCGCTGCGGATCGCCACGCTCAATGCCAGAGCACAGAGAGTGATCAAAGCAGCCCGCTGGAGGTGTGTCGGACGCATGGCACGCTCCTGTGTGAACTGTCACGAGAGTCTACGCTTCAAGAAGCCCCTGGGAAACGCAGGAGAGTTGGCATCGCATGCTACCCAGGGCCTCAAATGGTGAAGTCGGGGGGCCGGAGCGACGCCTGATCAGCCCCGGGGCGCACAATGATTGTTAGGCGGCAGTTTTGGCATTGAGCCTAATGTGGCATGCGGCAACGCTTGCGACGCTAGTTAAGAACACCGCGGCGGCAGCAACCTCAACCCAGATCGTGAAATTCATCGCTGGTGAGTGGAGGGCGATAGGTGCCCGTGTGTAGTGAAGGAGCCCATCAAAGCCGAGGCCACCGTAAATGGCCAACAGAGTCAGGCCGGCGCGAGGAGACGAACCGCGGTAGAGCACATAGCCTAAGAGACCGACCGCCGTGAGGCAGCACCATGCCAAGTAAACGTCCGCGCGGGTCCACGAAGCAGGTAGGTTCGGATATTGAGCCAGATACTCGGCGTTGTGCGTGAAGTGCAAGAAGCTGGCCCCAGCGTACAGCGCTAAGAGCCAGGGCATGATCTGGCAGGCACGGCACCGGATAAGCGCGACGGTCACTTAGTACTGGCGCCTACGGCGAAGTTGAGGGGCCGCCTGGAAGCGTCCACCAGGCGCCGCGGGCGCATAAGTCTTCAAGCGTCCGCGGCGCGTAACCGGCCACCGTTCACGGACCCCTCCAAGATTGTTAGGCAATAGGCCCCCTAAGTAAGTCCAGCGAGACTGCGGACGTAATCCCAGCAGTACCAAAGATTGATCGCCGCCGCAGCCGCCCCGACAACAACCAACGAGGGTCGGCGCGCACTGATCAGAACGTACAGAACACCAAGAATCCCCCCAAACAGGGCAAAGCCTCTGCCCAGGGACGTTAGGAGGTCAAGGCGATGTGAGAGTCGAGCATGCGAGTGAATCAAGCCGTAAGAGGCCAATGCCCAAACGGCGGTCGCACAGGAGAGCCAGAGATACGTCTTTGTCGCCGCCTGAATCTTGTGCCAAGTGCCTGCCATAGCGTGTTGTCTAACGGTCAAGTCGAGGTGCCGCCCAGAAGCACCCGATTGGAAGCGCGGGTGCACACTGTCTTCCGGGGTCCGCGGCGCGTGACCATAAACCGTTCACGGTCCCCTCCAACCGTTGTTAGACGCCGCCATTCGCCACTAATACGGCGCGCCAAGCCGGCCCGCCTGCAGCGACACTTGAAATGGACCACCAGTGTGCTCTGCTGTTTGCAAGGTGTACAGGAACCCGCCCCGTTGCTTCTCAGTATATGAGACGCTGTAGATGAGCGTATGTATGGTTCCATACGGACTGCGGTCGCGCGCGTCCTTAACGACACTTACATCGATGCCTGGGCGCGCTGCCCCTTCGACGATCTTCCGAAATAGAGTCTCGACTTCGCCGGGACTAGCCGCCTTGGCCCACACTGAGCACGCTTCGGTACTGCCGCGGATGGAGAGAGCGAAGCTACCAACATCCGAGGGCACCACCCAAGCGGCGCCGTTTCCGCCCGACCCTACGAACACGTTGAGAGCAATCGGATTCGTGACCGCCTTGAGGTGCTGATCGGCAGCCCAGGCACGCACGTTCTCAGGCTGCCCAACGTTTGGAATGCATACCGTGATGAATAGCCGCACGATGAAGTTCGCAGACGCGTCTTCACCAGCCGCAGACTCGGAGGTCACGACTGCGGCAAGTAGAGCGAAAAGCCAAGCGGTACGCATTGCGGCGTCTAACGGTGAAGTTGAGGGGCCGCCCAGAACCGCCTGGAAAGCGCCGCGGGCGCATACTGTCGTCCCGCCCGCGGCGCGTAACCACGGATGGTTCCCGCACCTCTCCAACGATTGTTAGATTGCACCGTCACTTCCCCGCTGAAGGCGCCAGGGTGGATTGCGCCGTGCCTCGCCAGCTCGGTAAAGGCAAATGACGTTTCCATCCGGATCACGGAGGTAGGCTTCCCGCCAGAGCCAAGGTTGATCAGTCGGCGGGCCGTCAAAGATGAACCCCCGATCCTCGAGCTGCCGGCAGGTCGCATCGAGGTCCACACATTCGAAATATACGACTACGCCGGAGTTCTCAGGAACGGAAGCGACCTGGTGCAGCGAAAAGGTAGCCGTACCCACCGGGCACTCGAAGCGAGCGTAGGAGGGTAAGTTGCTGACGATTTGGGTGAAACCGAGCGCGCGGTAGAAGGCCGCCGTCCGCTCTACGTCGGCGGATGGCAACGTAACTTGGTTCATGTCCATTACTGAGGCCCCGAAAACGGTGCAATCTAACGGTGAATTTGCGGGGCCGCCCAGAGACGCCACACAGGCGCCGTGGGCGCACACTGTCTTCCCGCACCAGTGGCGCGTAACGACCAGCCCTTCACAGCCCCCTCCAACGACTGTTAGATGCGGAATTAGTCGACGATAAAGAGTTTTGCCCCCACTCGAGTCGATGACCGATGTGGCTCCGCGTGGTCGGCAACCTGGTAACTGACACCGGGTGTGAGGACGAATATGCGGCCGTCAGCGAGTTGTGTCTCAAGTTCGCCGTCGAGGCAAAGCAGGATGTGTCCCTTTTCGCACCAATGATCGGCGAGATAACCCGGTGAGTATTCCACCATTCGAACACGAAGGGTGCCAAATCGCTGCGTCCGCCATAAAGCAATCCCCGAGCTGCCGTGATGCATCGTCGGCGCGATCGTCGACCAATCGGTGAGGCCGAAAGGAATGTCATCAATACGCATACGTATGGGTTCCTCGAGTTCGCTGACCCAAAGCATGCCCCAGAACCTTGCTGAGTCGTGCAGGCGGCATCTCTAACGGTGAAGCGGAGGGACCGCCGCCGTGCAGGTAGGATACTGCACACCCGCGCCATAGCCGCAAACTCAGTGGCGTACCTCGGCGCACGCGGAAGGACTGCGGGTCCAGTATCACCCCCAAATGCGGCGCAGATCGACCCTGCGTACCACACATGCTCAGCAAGGGAGGTCGGCGAGAGAAATACCAGGTGCGGTGACGCGACGACACAGAGGACGAGCAAGAAAACACCGCCGATTCTTTGTCCAAGCGTGAGCTCGCGGCAGCCCAGCATAAGCCCTCCAACGATTGTTGGGTCCGTGCGAATGAGTTCAGAATTCATGCGAGTAGACGATGAAGCCAAGATGCTTTGCGACCTTGTCATACAGTGCACGCCCAGCCTGATTCGTAGTTTGCGTATGCCAGTAGACGCGGGAACTGCCGGCATCGCGAGCTGCCTCGTACACAGCCCCAATCAAACGCCGACCGATGCCACGACCTCGAGCATGCTCGGCCGTAAAGAGATCCTGCAAGTAGCAGATATCGTCCAGTCGGGTCGTACTGCGATGAAACACGTAGTGCGCGATGCCAACGAGGTGGCCGGACTCTTCCGCAACGATCGCCTTCACCGGCTCGCAAGAGTCGAAGAACCTTTCCCAGGTGGCTCGAGTGATTTCTTCGCGAAGTGCCGTGGGACCGCTTCGGCCGTAGAACGCGTTATAGCCGTCCCAGAGCGGTCTCCAGCGGTGGTAATCGCACCGCTGGATAGGTCGTACTGTAGGTTGCTCGGCCACGTTGCTCATGGGCCTAACGTTGAAGTTGGGGAGCTGCCCGGAAGGGCGGAATCAGCGCCGCGGGCGCACACACTGTTCTCGCGGCCGCAGCGCGTCACCATCCACCGTTCACGGCCCCTCCAACGATTGTTAGAAAACCCTCACCCCACGCGGCTGACGGGGCCCAAGCTAAGCGTACCCCGAAGGCCATCCAGGGTCAGGACCCATAAACTGAACGAAAGACGCGGACGACGACTTCGAGCCCTGGGACGGGCCTCATTCAGCCGGTCGATGGCGTGCCGGCGTTTGATCGCCAATTGTGCGGCGAAAGCGCGCTTGTAGGCGACCCGCGCTTCGCCGCGGGCGACGTAGGCGGCGCCGAGGGCTACGATCCCACGATCGGCATCATGCATGAGAAAAAAGCCTTTCGCGCAATCAACCCAGGGTTTGCGCTAGATCACATGGAGCCGATGCGGCCAGTAGTGGATCGTGCCGTGCCACAGCTGATCAATTCAGTGACCTTCACAGGCGCTGACTTTTCGATTCAGTACGACGGAGTCTGCCGCATGAATCCCGAGCTTGCGCGGAAGATGGCGCAGCTTGCGTTAGAGCAGTGCGAAGTCCGCAACAGACAGGGTTGCACGCCCCGCTTTTTCGACCCCGATCCGCGAAACGCTCCGCTCTAAAGCCGCCACTCAAAGTGGAGGAAGCAGACAGTCCCTGGAACCAGCGTACGGGGCCGGCCCGCTACCGACGGCCTCATACGCTCGGCGGCTTACCACGCGCAGAGTCGAGATGCCTCACGAGATCATCAGCCCATTTCTTGAGGATGATGTCGGCCGCCGCCATGTTCGTGACTGAGTTCGCCTGCTGTGCAAACGGTTGTTGGTCCGCTTGCGCGTCCATGGCTCGCGCAAGCAGGGTGTGCGGCGGAGCCCATAATTCGAGATAGAAGGTGCCCGAACCCGCTGACGTGATTACGTTCACGTCCATGCCTGCCGACATAAGATCGGGGGCAGTCACTCGCACGTCGACGATCGCTGGCCGTAGTATGAGAACGTCCGGTGCCGCACTAGTCGTCACCTGATAGCCACCCTTCTGTAGTTCAGCGGTAAACACCTTCTTGAACTCAGCTGCGAGAGTGCTCTGGATCCGCTGAACGTCCGAGTCGGTAACCTGTCGGTCGAGATCTGCTCCCTCATCGGAGTTGTAGTTCTGCTGCCAGTCCTTCGCCATCGCTACATAGCAATCGAGAATCATCACCCGCTTGTACTGGTTGAACGTCGCACCGGGCTTCACGTACACCAGTTCGCTCTTCGTGTGTGTCTTTAACTGCAGTCCGTCTTTGCTCACCTGCGGCGGGTTGTCCGCAGAGCTCACACCCCCTGGGTAAGCGAGTGTCAGCCCCCCGCACAGACCAAGAAGCACTCCGAATGAACGCAACGGAATGGATCGTTTCATGGGCGTCCTCCGACTTGACCGGATTACTGGACAGAGATCCGGGTCTATGGGCAATCTTCGATCCAAATTCTCGGCCGCATCTCGTGCGGCGTGTCCAAGCTTACCTCCGCGGTAGTCCAGCTCGATATCGGACCAGGGCCAATTCGCCACGCTTCCGACAACGCTTCGTCGAAGCAGGCAGTGAATTGACAAGTGTGGCGGTGCAATTTTTCGCTGTAATCATGCACTGCTATGAACGAGCTTCGGACGTTGCCCCTGGCGCGTTCCATGGACAGTCGGTTGGAGACGCCGCCTGGGAAATGTAGTGCGCAAACCGACGGAGGTTGTGTCGATTGGACCTTGGTCCGATTTCGTAACTATAGCGTCACGCCCAAAGTGGAAAATACTCTTACTTACATTGGCGCTTCGAGCGATCGAACTCCACGCGTTGAAACTCAAATGAGTTTCCGGAGGCGTGTGATGAAAAGAAGTCTTGCGTTGAGCGCAGCTGCGCTCGCCGTAATCTGCGGCTGCCAGTCGCAACAGCAGATGGTCGATGAGATGCAGGCGGATGCCACCCAAGTGGCCAAGCAAAGAGGCAGATTCGAGCTCAACTGTCCCGCTGCGACCGCTCAGGTCCTGAGCAAGGAAATGATCCAGTCGGAGATTGTGAATCCGCGGTGGGCGCCTCCGCAGCGCGCTCAATACACCGTCGGAGTCGCCGGCTGCGACAAGCGCGCTACGTACCTGGTGGTCTGTGCCGAGGGCGGCACCGGCTGCGTCGCCGCGGGCGCGCAGAACGTGATTCAGACCTCATCGTCGTCAACGGCGAAGTAATCCGCCGTACGCGCTCACGGCCACCGTGAGTGAATGCCGTGCTGCTTCGCTCAAGATTCAGATCGGGCCAAATGCCTTTGGGCCCACAGACAAGCGCCGTAGCTGCGGGTAGTTTTCCCGCCTCCGCGTGGACGCGCGGAGGCTATCGGTCCTCACCTAACGCTCTCTGCCTCACCTAAAGGAATAAAGCCATGGCTGCGAAAAAACCCAACATCCTGATTCTCTGGGGCGATGACATCGGCATCTGGAACTGCTCCTTCTTCAGTCGCGGGATGATGGGGTACCGCACGCCCAACATCGATCGCGTGGCCAATGAAGGCGCCGCTTTCACCGACTACTACTCACAGCAAAGCTGCACCGCTGGTCGCGCCTGCTTCATCTGCGGACAGAATCCCATTCGCACGGGACTGACCAAGGTCGGCATGCCGGGGGCGACGGTAGGACTTCAGAAAGAGGATCCGACCATTGCCGAGCTGCTGAAACCCCTCGGCTATGCCACGGGGCAGTTCGGCAAGAACCACCTCGGCGACCGTAATGAGTACCTGCCGACGGTACACGGCTTCGATGTCTTTTTCGGCAATCTCTACCACCTGAACGCGGAGGAAGAGCCCGAGCTCCCGGACTACCCGAAGGATCCGAAATTCAAGGAGATGTTCGGGCCACGCGGTGTGCTCGACTGCGTTGCCACGAACGAGGATGACCCGACTGAGCAGCCGCGCTGGGGACGCGTCGGTAGACAGAAGATCAAGGATACTGGGCCGCTGACGAAGAAGCGCATGGAAACCATCGACGAGGAGATCACTGCGCGCGCAATCCAGTGGATGGAGCAACAGGCCAAGGCCGATAAGCCCTTCTTCCTCTGGTACAACTCCACGGCCATGCACTTCCGCACCCACGTAGCCGAGAAGAATCTCGGCAAGAGCGGGCAGGATCCCTATAGCGACCGTATGGTGGTCCACGACGAGCAGATCGGCATGATCCTCGACAAGCTCGATAAGCTCGGCATCGCCGACAACACCATCGTCATGTACTCGACCGACAACGGACCCGAGAATGACACCTGGCCCGATGGTGCCACGACCCCATTCCGCAGCCAGAAGGACACCAACTGGGAAGGCGGTTGGCGGGTGCCGGCATTCATCCGTTGGCCCGGCAAGATCAAGGCGGGCACGGTGCTGAATGGCATCGTGAGCCACATCGACATGTTTCCCACCCTGCTGGCGGCCGCCGGTGACCTCGACGTGACGCAAAGACTGCTGAAGGGGACGAAGGTCGGCGATAAGACCTTCAACGTCCATCTCGACGGCTACAACATGCTGCCGTACTTCACCGGGGAGGTGAAGGAGAGTCCGCGGCAGTCGCTCGCCTACTTCAGCGATGACGGTGACCTGATGGCGGTGCGCATTGGTGACTGGAAGCTGCAGTTCGCGGTGCAACGTGCCTTCCAGATGAACGTCTGGGCGGAGCCGCTCGTTAAACTGAGGGTGCCGCACATCTTCAGCCTGCGGCGCGATCCGTTCGAGCGGGCCGATTTCAATTCCAATACCTATTGGGATTGGATCGTCGATCACGCGCCGATGCTGTATCTCGCCCAGGCCGTGGTCGCCGAGCAGATCTCCGGCTTCGCCAAGTTCCCGCCACGCCAGAAGCCGGCGTCCTTCAACCTGGACGAAGTACTGGCCTCGGTGTCGAAACCTAAGGCCGCTTAGGCTGGGCGCTTGCGGTATGTTTGTCCCCGCAGGGCGGGTGCCCTGCGGGGGCTGGCGCGGGGTGGAACCCGCCGACCTAGTACCAGTATCGATATTCTTTCGACCATGCTGGGCTTGCGGCGCGAGCGCGGCACTTTGAAGGCCATGGGCCTCGTTCATGCCGAGAGCGGCTTTCCCGCATCGCTGGTGCTCATCGTCGCTGTGATGCTGCTGCTCATTGGCGTGGTGGCGGTCATCAGCATGGTGCAAGACATCGGTCCCTACAGCTGAAGACCGACGGCTCCAGTTAACACTACAGGAGCAAGCAAGACGAGATACACCAATTCGGCTGGCCTGAAGGAGCGTGGCGACAGAATGCGCAGGACGTGCTTGCGAAGCCTGCCGACACTCGGCCTTCCCCGATCAAAGCGAGTGAGTCTCGGGAGACAGAAGCGTCTGCGGTTGGGTGATTGACACATGAGAGAGTGGCTTGGGCTCATCAGCGACCCTGTG